>Ga0189285_100015_pt1 | contig 290048 bp, 250 predicted proteins | sample GEYOminimetaG_FD_130315 | JGI IMG/M metagenome (GOLD analysis project Ga0189285, IMG submission 130315) | Marine microbial communities from the Costa Rica Dome - GEYO mini metaG | ecosystem: Environmental > Aquatic > Marine > Oceanic > Photic zone | place: Costa Rica: the Eastern Pacific...
CAACCTGCACAACGCCCGCAAGGGCAAGGTGCCGGTGGTCAACATCGTGGGCGACCACGCCACTTACCACGTGAAATACGATGCCCAGCTACAGTCTGATATCGAGACCGTAGCTCGCAACGTGTCCCCGGGGTTTGTGCGCACCGCCAAGAGCACTGAAACCCTGTGCCAGGACGCCGCCGAAGCCATTGCCGCTGCCCAGACCGCGCCCGGGCAAGTCGCCACACTGATACTTCCGGCGGATGTGTCCTGGGGCGAGGGCGGTGTGCCCAGCGCACCCATGGCGCCGCCGACACCGGAACCGGCAGACGACGCCACGGTGGAAGCTATTGCCAAAGCGATCCGTTCGGGCAAGAAGACTGCTTTGTTGATGGGCGGTCATTCCCTGCGTGAACCCAGCATGCTGGCGGCCGCCAAACTGGCCGCCCACAGCGGCGTTACCCTATTAGCGGAAACCTTCCCCACCCGCATGGAGCGCGGTGCAGGTCTGCCCTACATCGAACGGATCGCTTACCTGGCCGAACTGGCCACGGTGCAGCTTACCGACATCGAACAACTGATCCTCGTGGATTCAAAAGCGCCGGTGTCCTTCTTCGCCTACCCCGGCAAGAAGAGCTACCTGGTGCCGGACACCTGCGAGGTTCACACCCTGGTGGCTCCCGATCAGGACATCCTGGCCAGCCTGAACAAGCTCAACGACGCCGTTGGCGCCAGCCAGGCCGAGCCGAAGCTGCAGCCGGCGAAACGCCCAGGCCGGCCACGGGGCAAGCTCACTGCCGAGAAAGTCTGCAAAGCGGTGGGCGAGCTGATGCCCGAGAACGCGATCATTGTGGACGAGGGCATTACCTCCAGCCTGATGCTCTCGGTGATGACCGCCGGAGCGCCCCGGCACGACATGCTGACCCTCACCGGCGGTGCCATTGGCCAGGGCCTGCCCAATGCCGTGGGTGCCGCCGTGGCCTGCCCGGACAGGCCGGTTATCGCCCTGATTGGCGACGGCACCGCCATGTACACCATCCAGGCCCTGTGGACCATGGCCCGGGAGCAGCTGAATGTAACCTCCATCATCTTCAACAACGCGTCCTACTCCGTGCTCAACATCGAGCTGGAGCGGGTAGGCGCCGAAGAGGCTGGAGAGAAGGCAAAATCCCAGCTGGACCTGCGCGGCCCTGTGATCAACTTCGCGGAAATGGCCAACGGCATGGGCGTTCACGGTGTGCGGGTACACACCGCCGAGGAAATGGCAAAAGCCCTGGAATACGCCCAGCGAATGCCGGGACCGCATCTCATCGAAGCCGTGATACCGGAATCCCTGAGCGGGGTAAAACGCCGGATACTGCCCTGGATGCTGCGCTCACTGCCCAGCTTGCCGCTGTCGGTTTCCAAGGCATTGAAGCGCAAGCTGGCGCCCTGAGACAGGAAGGAAGGGTTAGCCTGGCCGATTGGTGGGGCTGACCCTGTCTGCCAGCGCCTCGGCAATGTACCGGTAGCCCCTCTGGCCGGGGTGATAGCCATCGGCGGCCAAGAGCGCCGGGTCGGTCACCACTGGATAGTCCAGGTAGGTGAAGTCTTCCGAAAATTGTTGCGCCAGTTGGATGTAGAGGTTATCCAGCTGCCGGGCCCGCCACCCCATCACATACCGAAGCGGTGAGGGTAGCGCGGTGAACAGGTGCATGGGTGGCACGCTCAGGAGCAGAATGGGCCCTGAATATCGCATTGCAAGCAATCGACGCAATGCCCGCAGCTGCTGGCGGAAACGAAAGCGGAGCGTGAACCCCGTGGTGTCGTTCACGCCCATACTCAGGAGCACCACATCCGCATCTGGCAGTTCGGCGGTTTCCAGCTCACTCAGCAATGCACCCAGGCGAATACCGTTTACCCCGAAGGTGTGCCAGGCAGTGGTCTGGCCGGAGCGTTCGTGAATCTGCTTCGCCAACTGGCTGGCCAGTCCCTGATCGTGGGTTTCAACACCCACGCCGGCCGCCGTGGATTCGCCAATCACCAGGATTCGCCTCGCCGGAGTGCCTTCACCGTATTGACCGGAAGGAGCGCCACCGGCCTCCGGCAACCTGGGCGTTGTGCGGCGGGCCCTCTTGCCCTGGTAGAGCAGTACCGGAAAGAGCAGGGCGGTGGTCAGCCAGAATGGAAGGTGCATTGGAAGGCTCCTGATTTACCGGCAGGTTAGTGAGCGACTGACTTGGAAAACAGGTTTATTACCGCAACACCGGTGATGATCAGCGCCATACCAATCACAGTGGCGGCATCCAGAGCCTGCCCGTAAATCAGCCAGCCGATAAGTGCTACCAGCACAACGCCCATCCCCGCCCAGATGGCATAGGCCACGCCTACGGGAATTTCCTTCAGGGTCAGCGACAGGAAGTAAAAGGCAATTGTATATCCGACAATCACCAACAGGCTGGGCCAGAGTTTGGTGAAGCCTTCACTGGCTTTCAGGCCGGTGGTGGCAATCACTTCCGCAACGATGGCAACGCCCAGAAAAATCCAGCTCTTCACAACTGACACACTCCTGTTGATTAAAACCGCCCTGCGATTACAGGGTTACTCTTTGGGCGGTGGAGTCTATCAAAAACCAGGCTGAACGCGCGCGGGCTTAGCCCGGCCAGAGCGGTGGCCATTGGCCGTGGGTCTTCTCGAATTGTTCTATCGGCTCGCTGCGGTAACCACTGGCGTAGCGTTCTTTCACGCTCGGATGAACCCAGGTGCGATTGGTGTCTGGCGGCGGTATCTTGCGCACCAGCTTGCCCAGCAGCTTGTACTTGCCCTTGTATTCGTTGTGCTGGTCGGCGTTGGGATGGGTTGCGGAGGGCAGGGAATCGTTGAATACCAGAGCCTGTTTTTGCGCTTCCGCCTTCAGCCACAGCAGGGGAATATCGGCCAGGGTGCGACCCTGCTTGTCTGGCCCATACCCGCCGCCGACGTCCGAGTGCACGCCAGCAAACCACACCTGCTCCAGATCCGTGCCATCGCGCGGGTCCCAGAGCGTGGGCTCGAAATCCTCCCGCTGCTCGTCCAGCGAGAGCGCGTGGCGGGCGACACGAATGTTACTGCCTATCTTACAATCGTAGAACAGGTCCCGATCCTTGATCAGGCCGAAAAAAGTAAAAGGCAGGCCCAGTGCGCCCACGGTATCCCATACCCCGACAAACCGAATGGGCGTGCGCTGCTCCAGGGAATACTTCGCCTTCCAGGCCATGGAGTGGTCGCCATTGGCTTTGTGCTTCTTGGTTTTGTAGAGCTTGAAGGCCTCCTCGATCCGGCTGCCATGTTCCTTTCGCAGAATGCTGCAGTTATTGATCATCCCGCACAGGCTGCGGGCGGTATAGGCACCGCGGCTGAAACCGAACAGGAAAATCTCGTCGCCGGGCTCGTAGTTGTGCACCAGAAACCGGTAGCCGTCCATCACGTTCTTCTCCAGCCCGTACCCGGTGGCGCCGGCCCGAAGTGAATCGTGGTAGGAGCCAATGCCCCAGTCGTAAAACACCACCTGCTCCACCCCGTTACCGTCGGTAGGCCGGATGGCGCGGGCAAATTGCAGAACGTTGGTGGGATAGTCCTCACCCAGGATTTCCTCCGGGCGGTTCCAGGTGCCATCAAAGCAGACAGCGATGCGTTTCATGGGAATGACCTCCTGTCGTTTCTGTTCCCCGTTGCCCCGCCTGTAAACCGGGGAGCAACTTTGCCCACGCTCTGGCGAATCGAAACGGCCGGTACATCCTGTTTGGTGGGTATAGATGAGTATCTCAGGTATGTGGCTGGGAGGGTAGTGCCACGACCCAGAGTGCCGGAGTTATACGAACGCGTTCGCAAAACTCCGGAAACCGCATGAGAAATGTCGGTAACTATCTGATAGGGTTAAAAAGTTGGAAAAGGATGGGCGGAATTATACGCCCACGGTAGGAGCAGGAGTGGCTCAAACAAGGGCGTATAACTCCGGCGGTAGCCGTGGTAAGTGGTGCTCAAGAGCTTGTTTTTATTCAGCAAACTCATGTTTTTGTGATGGTTTTTAAATGGGGTTTTACGAACGGGTGATATACGAACGCGTTCGTATAATTAGCTGTTAAATGTCTATGATCGATCACGATAAATTTCGGGCTTTGGTCAAGCAACTCTACGCCACGGTCAGCGAATTGGAGACCATGTTCCCGGGTAGGCACTTCACCCCGGATGGCCATATGGTTGGTAGTTTGGGTGAATGCCTCGTGGCCGACGCGTACAACTTGGAGCTGAAGACAGCGTCCAACAAAGGCTATGACGCGGTAACCGGAAATGGCTTGGAAGTTGAGATCAAGGCTACGCAATCCAACTCTGTTGCGTTTCGGAGTCAGCCGCAGCATACGATCATCATAAAGATTCTGCGTGACGGCACATTCGAGGAAATCTATAACGGGCCGGGAGCCCTTGTTTGGCAGCAGTTCAAAGGTAAGCGGCTACCGAGTAATGGCCAGTTCCAAGTTTCTCTAAACAAGCTTCGGCAACTCAATCAAATAGTGGCTCAAGCGGACCGTGTGCCCAGAGCCATTTAACAAGGCGCAGCAGTTCGCGGCCGATGGCCGCCGGACGCCCTTTCCGTGGCTCCTTTGTCGCCACTCCAAGGCCGCCGCTGTGCTTGGCGTTAACCACACTGGCAATCTGGAGAGCCGTGCATTGTGGAAGTTTGATCCAGTCATCAGGGATGCTAGCTATTATCGTCGGCGCTGGTCATTCATTAATGGTTTGTTCAGTTTCGTGTTCCTGGTTGCCGGTACGGTGGCATTCTATTTCGACAATGTGACGCTACCTGGGCGCACGGGACTCGCTGAGTTTTCGGGTAAGTGGGCCCACGGGGTAGGGGTGGCTTCCTTTTTTGTTGCTGCCTATTGGACTTATCAGTCACTAAAGGAGTATCGAGTCTCTTTGCTCATACTCATGGCCCCGTTTTTAGCTGCGGCAGCAGTGTCGGCAATTTTGCTAGCCATCAAGTATGGTTAACAAGTCGTTGTAGTACGTTCCGGGCCTGCCGGCCCTACACCGGACGCCCATTTCGCTGCGCTACATGGGCGCCGCTAAACGTTGGCGTTATGTTTCGTGAGATATGTACGAGCTACCTGAAGAGTCGCACTGGCAAGACCTAATCGGGCAAGAGGTTAACCAACTTTCCGTTGGCCCTTATGATGCCCAAGTTGCCTTTGAGAAAGGGGTTGTGATCCAAGCCCTTCATAGGTTAGAGGGCGAGGTTTCTGGTGTCCGTGGTCTGTGGTTTGACGGCGACTGGGTAACTACGGAAGGGATTATCCATGTTCCAAGGAAAAAAGTCGTATCAATCAGCAATGAATCACCGCTGATTCTGAAGGTGGCTCTAACAGGTGATGTTTCGCTCTTCTTCCATACAGAGGTTTCGCAATACGAGAGCATCAACGTTTCTCACCCAGATGGTTCCTTGGAGGTGATATGAACATTCGGGCATCAAAACATAACCAGTGCAGGCACGGCGACGCCCACTACATTGCGCCTTCGGCTCCATTTCGTGGGCGCGCATGCTGCAAGCGTTATGTCGGACAAGGAGATTCAGAGTATGGATGACTATTTCCCGAAGATTAATCCAGCGGACCTCTTACCGCCGAAGGATCACAACCTTGCGGATGAATTTCACCGGCGGCTGATTTCTTGGATCAACGATTTCCATCGTCAGCTCGACGATGAGCATGAAGTCGGAGCGCGTCTGGTTAGTTTTGGTCAATCAGTAACCTTTCATGTTGAGAATATTGGTTACTGGAATCCTTCACTAATATCGTTTGAAGGTCACAACGAGAACGGCGATCCCGTTGAACTCATTCAGCATGTGTCTCAAATCAGTGTTCTACTCGTGGCCCTGAAGCGTGAGAATCCACAAGAACCCAAGCGCCCCATTGGTTTTGTGAGCTGGGATGAGTATGACGAAAGCAAGACATAACCAATGCAGGCACGGCGACGCCCATTACATTGCGCCTTCAGCTCCATTCCATGGGCGCGCATGCTGCAGGCGTTAAGTTGCAAAAATTATGAATCAGTTCGATGGGCCAAGCTGGCGAATCTATTTGCTGCCCGAGTGGGTAGGAGAGCATGAAGACGATTGCTCACTCGTTTTTCACCCGGAAGGTGTCGGGGCACTACAGATCAGTAGCTATTCCAAGGAGGGAATGGTCTCGGAAGAAGACTTAAGAGGGCTGGCGCAAGAGCACATAGAGGCCGGTGCCAATCTGACTGAAGCCACCGCGGGCGACTTCAAGGGTTTCACTTTAGCATTTGGCTCGGACAATGAATTTTGGCAGCTATGGTATGTCGCCAACGGGCCAACAGCTCTCTTCATCACATATAACTGCCAGGCAGTCGACCGCGACGCTGAGATCGAATCGATCAAAAGCATGGTCTCGGGCTTGGCTGCAACTTAACCAGTAGGTGAAGCCGACCGGTACTACGCGCTGCTCCGTACCGGCGGCTTACCAAGGCGTTAAATGCCTAGAGGGACCCATGTCAGAGATAGCCAAAACCCCTGAGCCGCCGTATTACGCGGTCATTTTTAGTAGCCATCGCACCGAGGGTGACAATGGCTACGGGGCAATGGCAGGCCGGATGGTTGAGTTGGCTGCAAGCCAACCGGGCTTCTTGGGTATGGAGTCTGTGCGCGAGGATTTAGGTATCACCGTTTCCTACTGGGAGAGCCTGGAGTCCATCACCAATTGGAAAGAGAACGCAGAGCACCGAGAAGCTCAGAGACTTGGTCATCAAAAATGGTACTCCAGCTTTCGGATTCGCATTGCGAAGGTGGAGCGTGAGTACGGCATTTAACCATTCAATTAAGTACGTTCCCGGCCTGGAGGCCGTCCACCGGACGCCCCAGTCGGGCGCCGCTTATCATTGGCGTTAGGATTTTTATGGGATTTCGATTAAGTGCCATTTCGATAATTCTTTGTCTTTCTTTTCTCACGGGTTGCACGAATAGTGCAGTTTCGGAACAGGCGGCTACCGTCAAAGAAAGAAGTCTAGACCTAGTCGAGGTTCTTCTGATGCATGCGGAAGCAGAAGACTTAACGCTAATTCGGCGTGGAGTAGGTGGCTGCATAGAGGATTCCGGAGTCGTAGAGGCAAAAATTGAGGACGCCATGGAGCAGGAAGGAACAGAGAGCTTGCCGAAGGCCACACTGGGTATTATCAGTATGAAAATATTAACGGAGTGTGCACAAATCTGGGCTGATAGCGCAGATTCTATGGTCGAGCAGCGAGAAAGGCGCGACTTGCTGAACAAGTATGCTTTTGGCGTTGAGTAAATTGATCCTTTCTAACGTGGAGAACAATCCTAACAATCCGCATCAGTACGCGGCCGATGGCCGCCGGACGTCCCTGACGGGCCGCCGCTGTGCTCCGCGTTATGACCACAAGGAAGTCGAGTGAAGAAGAAGGTTTATCTGTCCATTTTTGCCAGCCTAATTTTGGCAGTGTTTGTTAGCACCATAGGCGGAACTTATGGGCGAGCACTGACAGAGCACGTTAATAAAGAGGCTATTGAATTAGCGTTAGATGGCAGGTCCATATCAGATCTTTCCCGAGAAGAGGGCAATGCATTGAGGCGCTCTCCGGAATTTTTGGACCGCTTGGTCGCAGCCAAGGAAGAGGTATCTGACGAGTACTGGTGGTATTTCGCCGCGAACCTCCCCATCCAAATTTTACTAATTCTCGTCATTTGCTTGGTTTGCGGAAAATTTGTAATTCATACGGTGACTAAGCATGCGAGGCCATAACCAGGTGGTCAACCGGACACCAAAAGCGTGGCGCTTTTGGTGCCCTCCGCTAGCGCTCCGGCGCCGGTTACCTCGGCGTTAAGCTTGTTTGTTGCGGGATGCGCAACGCGCTAAAATTCCCTCATGATTAAATCATTCCGTCACAAAGGACTGAAACGGTTCTACTCGACTGGCAACACGTCTGGCATACAGCCTGACCACGCCAAGAAGCTGCGAATGCAGCTGGCTGCTCTGGACACGGCCACTTCGGTGGAAGATATGGATATACCGGGTTTCCGGCTTCATCAATTGAAGGGTAGAGATAAAAGGCGGTGGTCGATTCGTGTTAACGGAAATTGGCGCATGACGTTCGAGTTTCAGGACGGCAACGCCTACATTCTTGATTATGAGGATTATCACTAATGACTATGCATAATCCGCCGCATCCTGGTGAATTCATTCGGGAGGTGTACCTGGAGCCTTTCGGTATCAGTTCCCGTCAGCTTGCCTCCAGTCTGGGGGTCTCTCCCTCCACTTTGTCTCGGCTGCTTAAAGGGGCTAGCGGTATTAGCCCGGAAATGTCGCTTCGGCTATCCAAGGTTCTCGGACGTTCTCCTGAGAGTTGGTTGGCGATGCAGGATATGTACGATCTGTGGGTGGCCCGCAATACGGTCAATCTTGATGAAATTCATCCCCTGGACTTCGATGCAGCTTAACCAATGGCTGTTGTAGGACGCGCCTGCGCTGGCGCTCCGGCACGCCGGAAAGCCAGGCGTTATCGGCTTTAGTCTCAGATATGGAAGTTTAGAGTGGAAATTAAGATCTTCGGCATTTCGTTAGCGATAGGCATAGGGTTAGCCGCTGTGTTCTGGTTACCCGTCTTGTGGGGTTATTTCTTTGCCAGATGGAAGGGGCTTTGCTCTCCAAAGCGCTTCGCGTTTTTCAGTGGTTGTACGAGCTACGGGATTCAAACTCTGATCGGAGCACTGCTGATATTTCCCTTTGCCGTCCCAGCGACAAAGTCTGCGCCGCAGTATTGTTATGGCAACCCTGGTGCGTGGCTCTGTCACTTTCTGGATTTCGCCGAGGATTGGTCCGGTACATTTGGGTTGATTGCGGCTGTGGTCGTAACAGTCTTAGCACCGGCAATATTTAATAAGTATGTGTGGGCCGGTGCTAATAGCCGTTAACCAAGCGGTCAACCGCACGCCAAAAGCCTGCCACTTTGGGTTCCCTCCGCTGCGTCCCGGCTCCGATTACCATAGGTGCTATAAGGAGAAGGCGTGCATCATCTAGCTGTCCAGTGGATTGTGGGGTTACTGAGGGATAGGAATATTCCCTTTCTGATCTGTGGCGGGCTCGCAGCGAAGGGATATGGCTCTGAGCGCGATCTGAATGACATCGATCTTTTCGTGCCCGGTGAATGCTTTTGGTCAGTGGTTGAGGCTGGCCAGAAATTTGTATCCAAAGCTGCCGCCCACCGCCAGGAGGAAGGCTGGGATCTAACCTACGTCCAGTTCAAGTATGAAGGTGTCAAAGTGGAGGTAGGCAGCTCTGATGGTCCGCGAATTTTTGATGCAAACAGGCAAACCTGGGTTCCGCTTAGCATAGATTTTTCTCGATATGCGACGGTGTCTTTGTTGGGCCTTGAGCTTCCTCTTATGTTGAAAGACGACTTGGTCCAGTATAAGACCGCGCTCTCACGCCCTGTCGATATCGAGGATGTCTGTGCTATCCGTGAAAGTGAATAAACAGACTATGCACCGGAGACCAGAACCTCTGCTTAGCGCCGGTTTTGTCACCGGTGATAATGAACCATGGCATAAATCAAGGAGTCAGATTTGAGATCAGGAATCTTCATTGTAGTCAGTGCCTTGCTGGTTGGATGTGCAACCCTTGAGCAACCCGTTTCTACAGCAACAAGTGCAGGCGAAATCGTCGAACCCTCTTTTGACCAAAAGGCTGTTGGAGAAAACTCGCTGATGACGAATCAAGCCTTAAAGTCGTACCGAGAAGGGTATGTTCATGCAACAGAACACAAAGCTTTTGCGCAATCTGATGTGGGTGCCTGGTCCTGGAAATCAAACAGAACCTCAGTCAGGTACGCGATAGAGAACTCTTTGAAAGACTGCCAAAGAAACAACAAAAGACACGAAGCTGAATATCCGTGCAAGATCATTAATGTTGATGGGAAATGGGTCGGAGAGCAATAGACCCCGTAGCTGCGCATGCTGGCTGGTATTGAATAAGGGAGACTTTCCGCATCAGAAAGTCTCCCTGAAACACCTGGGCACTTATTGGTATGCGCCCGCACTGTAAATCAACTCATAGCTGTGGCTGTAGATTTCCAGGATGTTGCCAAACGGGTCTTCCATGTAAATCATGCGGTAGGGCTTTTCGCCGGGATAGTAGTAGCGCGGTTTCTCCATGCGCTTTTTACCGCCCGCAGCCACAATCCGCTCTGCCAGTTCCTCTACGTTCGGGTCTTGCACACAGAAGTGAAAAACCCCGGTTTTCCAATACTCGAAGTTGTTTTCCGGGTTGGTCTGGTTTTTGAACTGAAACAGCTCCACGCCGATGCGATCGCCTGTTGACAGGTGAGCGATACGGAAGCTTCCCCAGCCTGCGCCAAATACATCGGTGCACATTTTTCCAATGGCGCTGTCGTCTTCCTCAATCTCCGTTGGTTCCATAATCAGGTACCAACCCATCACCTCTGTGTAGAACTTTACGGCTTGCTCAAGGTCGGGCACGGATATGCCGATGTGTGAGAAATTTCTTGGGTAAGCGTTGTTCATGTCTTGTCCTCCTCTGTTGAGACTGAGAGCAGGTTACATCTGCTGGTTAATCATTTAAAATTATCATTTATTCTCGTAAAGATTATGGAGTGTAATGATAAATACGACCTGGTTGCGCACCTTTTGCACACTGGTGGAAGTTGGTCATTTCACCCGTACAGCTGAACGCCTTCACATGACACAGTCGGGCGTGAGTCAGCATGTGCGTAAACTTGAGGAGCAACTGGGTGCCGATTTGCTGGTGAGGCAGGGCAAGCAGTTTTCTCTATCCGGTGCAGGAGAGAGGCTGTACACCGAGGCGCAGCGCATCCTCTTCGCGTTGTCGAATCTTGAGCAGACAGTGGGAGAAGACCCGCCCTTTGAAGGCAGTGTGCGAATCATGTCCCCGGGCAGTGTCGGGCTGAAGCTCTATCCACATCTGTTGGCGCTTCAGAGCAAACACCCGAAGCTGGTTATCGATTACCGGTTTGCGCCAAATTCCGATGTGGAAACTGCCATCGGCGCGTCTGATGTTGATCTCGGATTCATGACGTCGAGACCGACCCTGGCCGACGTAAGCTGCACGCCCGTTGCGCAGGAATCGCTGCTGTTGGTAACACCGGCCACCGTCAAGGAACCGGATTGGGACACGCTGATGAACCTCGGCTTTATCGACCATCCTGATGGCAGTCATCACGCCAGTTTGCTTCTTGGTGCCAACTACCCCGAGTTTCAGCACAGCAACCTGTTCCCGAAGAAAGGCTTCTCAAACCAGATTGGTTTGATTCTGGAGCCGGTAAGTATGGGGTTGGGATTTACCGTGCTGCCTGCGCATGCCGTTGAAGCTTTTGAGAAGCGTGAGCACATCAGCGCTCACCGTCTTGCTAACCCGGTGAGTGAAACGCTGTATCTTTGCGTTCCACGGCACCGGGCACTTGCGGCGAGAATGCGGACTATAATTGCGGAAGCCAGGAAATGGCTTTAAACCGGCCTGGAATTTGGCACGTTGCACCACTCGTGTGCGCAGTGATGTTGCCATCTAACTGCTCAATAAGGGATTAAGATGACGACGCATTCTGGCTCTTGCCTGTGTGGCACCGTGAAATATGAGATAGAGGGCGACTTCGAGAGCTTCTACCTCTGTCACTGCCGGCACTGCCAAAAAGATACGGGATCTGCTCACGCGGCAAATCTGTTTTCACAGTCCGCTGAATTAACCTGGTTGGCTGGTGTCGATGCTGTAACCTCCTTTACGCTTCCGGGCACTCGTCATAACAAGAGCTTTTGTAAGCTTTGTGGTTCAGCATTGCCAAACATTCAGATAGCCGGTTTGCTCGTTGTTCCGGCAGGGGGCCTGGACACGGAGATCTCTTTGTCGCCAACGGCGCATATCTTTTTATCCAGTAAAGCCGCCTGGGAAGAGGCGTCAGCGGGAGTGCCAAGGTTCGAAGGGCTGCCGGATTGAGCTGTCTCAGGCTCTGAGTTCTCCAGCCAATTTCAACGTCATTTCCCCGGCTGAGATTTCCTCGCACCCCGTAGTGTTCTGTCCCGCCCACAGTGGCGAAAAGTCCCCCTTTCCGCGCTTTTCAGCCTCCGATCTCAAGGGCGCCAGTGCCGGTGCGGCATTGGGAAAATCCGGCACGCGAGTACTGAGAGGACCTTGCTCTATGATAAGCCGGTTGACGATGCCGCGCGCCGGGCGACCGGAAAATACGTTGGTGATTTCGGTGTGGGACGCCTGCTCGGACTGGAGCGCGGCACGGTGGATGGCGCTGGTTTTTGTTTCGGCGCAGAGAAGGTAAGCAGTGCCGACCTGGGCGGCGACGGCGCCCAGCTTTCTGGCTGCTTCGACGCCTGCGGCGGAGGCAATACCGCCTGCCGCAATAACCGGGATTTTTACCCTGGATACGATTTGGGGGAGCAACGCAAAGGTACCCATGTGCAGGCCAAGGTCGTCAGACAGGAAATGCCCGCGATGGCCGCCAGCCTCAATCCCTTGCGCAATAATGGCGTCCGCGCCTCGTTGCTCCAGCCACTGGGCTTCGGCCACCGTGGTGGCACTGGCCAGTAACTTCACGCCATTGGATTTGATGTAGGCCAGCAAGTCGGGGGCCGGTAAGCCGAAGTGAAAGCTCACTACCGCAGGCATCAATTCAGCCACCAGATCGGCAGTTTGTTCATCGAAGGGTCGACGGCTTGCGCCGCCGGCGTCATCGTTCACGTCTAGCCCCAGCTCTTCGTAGTAAGGTTGCAGGCTTTGTCGCCAGGCCGCTTCTTTCTCCGGGTCTTCCGGTGGCTGGGTGTGGCAGAAGAAGTTCAGGTTGAAGGGCCGGTCGGTCGCGGACCTTATCCTGGCGACTTCTTCGCGTATTTTGTCGCCTGTGAGCATGGCACAGGGGAGCGAACCCAGCCCTCCCGCTTTGGAAACCGCGATGGTCAACGCGCTGTCCTGCACGCCGGCCATGGGTGCCTGAATCACTGGGTATTCCACGTTCAGTAATTCCCTGAGGGTGGTCATGGTAAGAATTGCTCCCCTGTTTGTTGGTTATCGTTTTCGCAGATTGGTGACGGTTTCCCCTTTCACGCCCCAGTTGTCAGTTGACACTTCGTCGATAATCACGTGGGTGGCGTCAGGATTTTTGTTCAGGACATCGACCAGTAGCTGCGTTGTTCCCTGAATTAATTGGCGTTTCTGTTCGACGGTTACGTTGTCGTCGGTGACTTTGATATTGACATAAGGCATTCGAAATTCCTCTCGTTAAATGGTTTCGGGTTTCCCTCAGGCGGTGGCTGGCGCGTACATCTTGTTCACGATCTTCCAGACACCGTCTTCTCTAAGGAAGCCCAGATAGTCGGTAAAGTCGCCGTGGGGCAGGGGGCACGCCACTTTCACCATGGCCTGGTTTCCGGCCAGTTCCACCTGGAGGATGCGATAGTCCTCCGGGTGTCCGATGTTCGCGGGTATTGGTCGCGTTGCGACATCGGCCAGCCATTCGTCCAGTGTGCGCCGCAGGCCGGGTGCCTTGAGTACACAGTCCCTGTGGAACAACGGCGCCAGTCGTTCGGCATTCCCCGTGTGCAGGCCCTGAAAATACTCATTCACCATGGTTTCCAACTGGCGTTTTTCGGTGTCCATTTATGCCGCGGCTCCCGCGCTGTATGCCTCTTCCCGCTGCAGGGCAAGTTGCATGCTGTCTCGCTTCAATACGGCATCCACCATCTGCCGGCTGCGCGGGCCGAGTACGATATCCACGGGGAAGAAGTCGCCCCAACGGGAGTACACGGCCAGCAGAATGTCGGCGGCGGAGATGTCATGCCCCCCGAGGTACGGCATGTGCTCCAGCTTCGCTTCCACCACCTGCCACAGTTTGTTGATGGCCACCGCCGCAGAATCGAAAACCTGCTGTCTGGCTGCTGCATCGTTCACGTTGGCCTGGGCAAAGAACAGGCGGCCGTAGGCAGGATGCATGGTGGCGTTTGCGAATAGCATATTTTCGATGGCCTGATGCCGCGCGTCCCCGCTTTCAGCGATCAGGTTGTTCTTATGCTTGTTGAGCAGATGGAGGATGATCGCCACGCCCTCGTTCAGCACCATGTCGCCGTCGACCAGTACTGGCACGGTTCCGGCGGGGTTCAGGGTTTCAAAGTGGTCGGCTTCCAGCTTGTGAACCAGGGTGCTTTCCTGGTTGAGCTCGTTGAGAATCGCCTGCGTGGCCAGTGAACAGGCGCCGGGAATGAAGTACAGGGTGTACATATAAAACCTCGTTTGTTGGGTTATTGCGTGACTGCAAGTGAAGTTTGGCGCTTCCCTTAGTGTTCTTAAATGGCAATAATGTTTTATCAGTATCAACAATTTGGAAACAGTAAGGCCGGGCAGTATGGACAAATTGCGGGCAATGCGGATGTTTGTGCGGGTGGTGGATGCCGGTAGCTTTACCAGTGTGGCCAATGAGCTGAACGTGACCACCTCTATGATCAGCAAGGAGATAGGGCGGCTGGAGGAGGACTTGGGCGTGAGGCTCTTGCACCGCTCGACGCGCGGGCAGCAATTGACGTCCATTGGTGAGGGATACCTGGAGCGGTGCCGGGAATTGCTGGTTCAGGTAGACGATGCGGACGCCTATGTGCAGCACATGCAGGACAACCCGCGCGGCAAGTTACGCATCAACGCCCCTATGGCGTTGGGCATTACCGATCTGTCGCAACTGTTCTCCGCCTACATGAAGCAATACCCGGATGTGGAGCTGGATATACAGCTGGGAGACGAAAGCCTGGATTTGATCGAGCATGGGTTCGATCTGGGGTTTCGGGCGTCCAGCCAGATGCTGGACTCCAACTATGTTGGCAAACCGCTGGTCCGTTTTACCTACAAAGTGTGCGCGTCACCCGGGTACCTGGAGAGCCATCCGCCGATTCGTGATGTCGACGATCTGGCCGTCCATAACTGTTTTGTGTACAGCTATTTCAAATCGGGAAATTTCTGGCCGCTGGCGCAGGGTATTACCGTCGGTGGTTCCCTTAAGGTGAACAGCACATTGTTCATGAAACAGGTGATTGAGGACGGGCTGGGCATCGGCTTTCTTCCCAGCTTTGTAGCCAGGGAAGGTATAGATCAGGGCAAGTTGGTGGAAGTGCTGCCGGAGGTTAGCCGACCTGACCTTACGCTGTACGCGCTCTATCCCAACCGGCAGTTTACGCAGCCGAAACTGCTCAGCTGCATCGAGTTTCTGCAGTCCTGGTTTCTGTCCAGGGATTTCGACTAGGATCAAATACGCGAGGAAGGGAATCGCGAAACCAAGGATCAACATTACCGAAGGATGTACCATCTCGAAGTCTGAAACCCGCATATTGACCAACATCGGAGAATTCAAACGATATGAATACAGCGCCAACACCTTACCCAATCGGCACTCCTGGCACCCCATGGGCGGAGGCGGAACGCGCCGAGTGGTTGTCACGGCAGACCCGTCAGCGCAGTTACGAGGCGGAGGTGTTGAGTGTAATCGAGCGCCTTCGCTCGCGCTTCGATGTGGAAGAGTACGGCGCTCTGGATTACGGCCCGGATTATTACCCGCTGATGGCGATTCGCAGCCGTGACTGGAACGAGGATTTGCCGGTGGTACTGATCACGGGCGGGGTTCACGGGTATGAAACCAGTGGGGTGCATGGGGCTCTGCAGTTCCTTGATAAACACGCGCCGGAGTATGCGGGCCGCGTGAACCTGCTGGTTGCGCCCTGCGTGAGTCCCTGGGCGTATGAGCGTATTCATCGCTGGAACCGTAATGCCATCGACCCCAACCGTTCCTTCCACGAAGGTAGTCGGGCGGAGGAGTCAGCTGCACTCATGCGATTGGTCGCGCCTATCCGTGACAGTGCTCTGATTCATATCGATCTTCATGAAACCACTGATACCGACGAATCAGAATTTCGGCCGGCCCTGGCAGCCCGCGACGGCAAGCCGTTCGAGCCGGCAGGAATTCCCGATGGCTTTTATGTGGTTGATGACAGTGAGAACCCGAAACCCGATTTTCAGCAGGCGGTGATCAAGGCGGTGGAGCAGGTGACGCACATTGCGCCAGCGGATGAGAATGGCGAGATCTTCGGCTCCAAGGTCGTTGCGCGGGGCGTGATTGAGTACCCACTTACCCAGTGGGGCCTGTGCGCCGGCATGACTCGGGCGCCCTACCGAACCACTACCGAGGTTTATCCGGATAGCCCGCGAGTTACCCCCGAGCAATGCAATGCCGCGCAGGCTACTGCGGTTTGCGCGGCCATCGATTACGGGCTGGCCCATTCAGACACCGCCAAATGATGTACTGAGTCGGCATGGAAGAATAAGTTAACTAGACTTCCTGAAAAGCTGACCCCAAAAACAAGGCGAACTTCATGGATTCTTCTGAAAAGAAGCTGGCGCTCGGACTTTTTCAGATAATCGAGCGTATTCTGCTGTTCCTGGTTGTATTGATGACGCTTGGTGGGGTGGCCTTCGAGCTTCATTCGCTGTACGTCGCCCAAAGCATCAATCTCGCAGACATTCTGCTGATGTTTCTGTACCTGGAGGTCATCGGCATGGTGGCCGTGTTTTACTCGGACCGGCGATCAGCTTCTGTCTTCCCGATCTTCATTGCCATCACGGCATTGGCCCGACTGATCATTCTTCAAGGCAAGGATATGGCACCCGAGAACATTCTCTACGAAGCCATCGCGATTCTGATTCTTGCCATTGCAGCGTTTGTAATGACCCGGCTCAACCAGGTTCGCAAATACGACGACTAGCCCGGTTCTGATAAATAGGGCTTTGCCAGCGCCTCTAGTTTTTCTTCTCTCAGTTCGCCGATGGCATTCCATATGTGCTCTGCAAGCTCTGGGTGTGCTGCTTTGAATTCCCGCGAGAGCGTCAGGTAGTAGGGCTTGGTTTTGAGAGGGGGATCAATCCGAACGATGCCCGTGAGCTGCTTGGCGTTCTGGCGTAACAGAAAATCGGCGGTGACCGATTGAAGCGCAACGGCATGAACGCGTCTGGCAGTCAGTAACTGCAGGCTTTGCCTGGAACTCCGAACCTTGATTACGGAAACGCCCAGTTTTTCCAGATCGTTCACGATTGAGTAACCCAATGGGGCGCCAACGTAGAGATCCGTGTCTTCGAAAGCCTTGCCGTTCCAGCCCAGCTCAGTATCCGGTAGGGCATAGAGATGGTAGCTGATGGTGGTTAGTCGGCGGGTAGGGTCAACGTGACCGTCCCGCCAAGGGTATTCGGCAATTCGGGTGCGGGCAGCATTGTAAGAAGCATTGAAGATACCATCCACCTGGCCGGTTTCGAGCATGGCGAGGCATCGTTTCCAGGGGTAGCGGCTGAACCTGATCCGCAAACCCGGTACCCGCTCTTCCAGCATTTTGACCAGCTCCACCGCTGCGCCGGGTCTCTCTAGAACCTCCTGGGTGTCGCCCATGTAGTAGGGGAATTGCGTTTTATCTTCGTAGGCAACATGCAGGACGGTTTCTGCATGGCCAATTCGGGCTGGACTCCAGAGAAGCAGAATGGATAGCGCGAGAGCGAGAACTGCATGAAGACACGCTTTCATGGGCATGCTCAAAAGAGTGAAGAGACAGGAATAGCTTAGTTTGCGGCGAGGAATTTTCAATACATCTTTCCATTGAGACCAGCAGCTCTGGCATCGGACTGGAATGTATAAGACCATGCTATCCATACTTTCGAAAAGAGGCCATTGCGGCCCGGGAGACCTGATCAATGAAGTACAAGAGTCTTGGGTTTTTGTTGGCGGTTGGCGCTTTGACGGGCTGTCAGACGTCCTCTCATTTTTCTTCCGCAGCGATGGATGGAGACGGCATTACCTGTAATGAAATCTACCAGGCATTTTCAGCCTATGAGAGCGACCGGCAATCCGCTGCGGCCTGGGCCCAGCTGGGCACCCTGATCAGCCCCAGTGCCGGGAATTACGCGGATATGGGCGTGAAAACCGCCTCTAAGTACTACGATCAGATCAAGGCGGCAACGAATATTTCTCTCGCTGTTCGCGGTTGTCAGCCGTTGCAGTGACGCACGACCGCATGCAAAACGGGTTATTCAGTTCTGCATGCGGATATCGTCTTTCCACCGAAAGCCCACGCCACCGGCTTGCCACACGCCATCTTTGTTGAACGGATGGGGGCCGGCCATATTGATGTACTGCGGCAGGCCAAAATGAGGCGACAGGTTTCGCGGAGCTTTGATGGTAACGCGATCCATAATGCGCAGACCCTGTTGCTCTGCCGGCAGGTGGGCCTCCGGTGAGGCCCGGTGGGCCACCGCCCAGTTGTCGATAAAAAGCAGATCGCCGGTGTCGTACTCGTAGCGAATGCCGTAGCCGTCCTCGAAGGAATTGTTCAGCAAATCGTTGTAGTCGTTGAACAGTTCTTTCATGGCCGCTTCGTCCAGCAGGCGGAAACTGTCTGCATGTGCGGGGAGAGTTTTGAGTTGGTCGATGGTCAGTCCTTCATCCGGCAGGCGTTCGATGACGGCGCCGGTCATGCCCAGGTGCAGCCACACGCTTTTTCGGCCGGAAATCGGATGCGTATGAACCACGGGGTGTGTGACGCTGGACGCGGAGTTAACCGAGACAAGGCGTTCCCAGAAGTCCTGCTTCTCCGGCGGCAGTGAATCAAACGCGGCGCCCTGGTGAGCGAAATGGGTGCCGCCGCCGTTTTCCGGCGCGCGAGCCATGTAGTAGGCGCTGTGGGAAAAGGTAGCGGCTTCGAAACTGCCGTCGTTGTGCCATTGGGGACCGACGCCGAGGATGCCCTTGCGGTCATCGTTCGAGCAGCGGAAGATGTGCCGGTTCCGGCCGGGCGTTGCCGGATGAACACCGTGGGTGGAGTGGATTTCACGGCCGCCCCACCACTTGCAGGCATCAATCAGTTCTTCGGGCGATAGACCGGCCTGGTGTTTGAAAACGATGAATCCGCGATTGGCCATTTCCTCTTCCAGGGCCTTGATGGCGGGCTCTGGCAGTTGGTTGCGCACGTCGGCGCCGTAGATTTCAACGCCGATGGGATCCAGTGGCTTAAGCGACAAACCGTGCTGTTCAAGCAGGGTCACGTTCTCCGGGTTCAGGGCCGCTACGGTGGAGGTGGGTTCGCGGGGTATTTCCTGGGTCTGTGCCATAGCCGTCACTACCATGCTGCTCGCTTTTCAGACAGCCTAACCCAGCGGGTTTTGGGAATTCAAACCTGAATAATCTCTGTACATGTCTTCAACTGGACGGGTCGCGCTTCCACCCGGCAAGACCAATTCGCGTTTGCCTTCGTAGATGCGGCCTCTAGACTGTTATAGGTAACCAAAACCAGAGGAATGGCCGTGACCCCCAAAACCCTTTTTCGCCGCACACTGGCATTGTTCGCTTTCGTGATGTCCGGATCTTTGTTGGCTGCCGACCCGGTGGTGGTGTCTTCGAAGATTGATACCGAAGGCTCGGTATTGGGCCAGATGGTATTGCAGTCCCTCGAAGGAGCCGGTATTCCGGTTGAAAACAGGCTTCAGCTGGGCGGTACGAGCATTGTCCGCAATGCCATCAAGGCCGGGGAAATAGATATTTACCCGGAGTACACCGGCAACGCTGCCTTCTTCCACGACCAGGCCGACCGGGATATCTGGAAGGATGCCGGAAAAGCTTACCAGGAGGCCGCTCGCCTGGATAAAGAGGCACACAACATTGTCTGGCTGGAACCGGCAGAGGCCAACAACACCTGGGCCATGAGCGTACGTGGAGATCTGGCCCGTGAGAACAACCTGGCCACGCTCGAGGATCTGGCGCGCTATATCAACGAAGGCGGTGCCTTCAAGTTTGCGGCCAGCGCCGAGTTTGTGGAATCCGCCAGTGCCCTGCCGGCGTTCCAGGAGGCCTATGGCTTCAAGCTTGGATCCGATCAGCTTTTGATTCTTTCAGGTGGTAATACGGCGGCCACCCTCCGTGCGGCGGCGTTGAACAACAACGACGTGAACGGGGCGATGACGTACGGTACCGATGGCGGCCTTGATGCACTGGATCTGAAGGTGATGGAAGATACCGCGGGTGTTCAGCCGGTGTACCAGCCTGCGCCCATCGTGCGTGGCGAGGTGCTGGAAACCTACCCGCAGATCCGGGAGGTGCTTACTCCCATCTTCGAGTCGCTGGATCTTGAAACCCTGCAGCGCCTGAATGGCCAGGTAGCGGTAAACGGGGTGCCTGCGGATACTGTCGCGCGGGATTACCTGGATTCCCTCGCCCAGGACTGAGGTTTGTCGATTTTCAGCTCCGTTACTCCGAATTCCATGCCGAACCGTGTCCTGCCCGTGCTGGGGTGTCTTGCCCTGGCGCTGGTCTGGTTGCTGGACTTGGGCGTGATTCAACCCAACCGGATTGTCCCGGGTACCGGGCACGGCCTTTTGTCGGCTCTCGGCGGAGCCGGGGCCGGCCTGGTCTCGTTGATCCTGGCCGGTTGCGTCTTGCTGTCTCTTCTGCCGCTGCGCCGCCGTTACCTGCCGCTGCTGGCTTTGGTAGGGCTCTCACTGGCCCTTTTGCCACTGCTGCTTGAGGTTTTTGCAAGCCGGCATCTGCCAGAGAACGCGCCGTATGCACGATCCTCCATCGGTGCCGGTTTCTGGTGTCTGCTGTTTCTGCTGTCCCTGATGCTGATCGAAATTCTCGGGCGTCTTGGAAGCGGGCGAGGGCTGCAGCTGCTGATTCTGGCCTTTGTCAGCGGAAGCTGGCTTTGGTTCCTGCGAGGCGATGGCCTTGAGAGTCTGTCCCTGGTTCGGGAGTTCAACGCCCGGCCAGACAAGTTTGAGCAAGCATTCTGGACACACCTGGCTTTGGCATTCGGGGCAGTCAGCATCAGTGCGTGCCTGGCGTTTTTCCTTGCCCTGAAAATGATTCGCAGCGTTGCCTGGCGCCGGCCCATCCTTGGTGCTGTCAGCTTTCTGCAGACCATTCCCAGCCTGGCGGTGTTTGGTTTGCTGATCGCGCCGCTCAGCGCTCTGGCGGCTGCCTTTCCGGCACTTCAGGCGATGGGGATCCGCGGAATTGGCTGGGCGCCGGCTTTGTTGGCGCTGGTGGCTTACAGTCTTCTGCCGATGGTGCGCAATACCTTTGTGGCGCTCACTGAAGTGTCCGAAAGCCTCTCCGATGCTGGGCGAGGAATGGGAATGAATGAACGGCAGCTGTTTTTCAAACTCAAGCTGCCGCTGGCACTGCCGGTGATTGTGGAGGGCGTTCGCATTACCACGATTCAGGCCATTGGCCTGACGGCGGTTGCCGCACTGATTGGTGCCGGCGGTTTTGGCAGCTTTATCTTTCAGGGTCTGGGGCAAGCGGCGATGGACCTGGTATTGCTGGGCGCCTTGCCAACGATTGCACTCGCGCTGCTGGCGGATGCTTTGCTTACCATGCTGGCGGCGAGTCTCAAACCGACACCGGCGACGGCCTGACAGGAAAAGGATAAGCCCGGATGATCGAACTGAAAAACGTAACCCGCCGCTTCGGTGACGCCGTCGCCGTGGACAGCATCAATCTGACGGTCGAAACCGGAGAGGTTTGCGTGCTGGTGGGCAGCTCGGGCTGCGGCAAGTCCACCACCTTGCGGATGATCAACCAGTTGCTGCCCCACAGCGAGGGCGAGATTCTGGTGGACGGCAAGGATGTGACCGCCATTAACCCGGAGCAGCTGCGGTTGAACATGGGGTATGTCATCCAGGGCACCGGGCTGTTTCCGCACTGGACGGTGGCCCGCAACATAGCCATGGTGCCTCAGCTTCTGAAATGGCCACGGGAGCAGATCGACGAACGTGTTCATGAGCTGCTGACGCTGCTGGACCTTGAACCGGCCGTCCATGCCAACAAGTATCCCCAGCAACTGTCCGGCGGCCAGGCCCAACGGGTGGGGGTTGCCAGGGCACTGGCGGCCAATCCTAATATTCTGCTGATGGACGAACCCTTCGGTGCGCTGGATGCCATCACGCGCGAAAATCTGCAGCTGGAAATGCTGCGCATCCAGAGACAGTTGAAAAAAACCACGGTGTTCGTGACCCACGATATCGACGAGGCCCTGAGACTGGCGTCTCGCATCGCCGTTATGGACCGGGGCCGTATCATTCAGCACGACACGCCAGAGAACATCCTCCGCCGGCCGGCCTCCGAGTTTGTCGAGAATCTGGTGGGCAAGCAGGACCGGGGACTAAAACTGATGAGCCTGCGCAGCGTGCGTGACCTGATGCAAGCATACCCACAACCGAGGCAACCGAAACCCGGAGCCGATGGTCTCAACGAAGACGACAGTCTGAGGGTGGCCCTGTCGATCATGCTCTGGCAGAACTGGAACCATGTGCCCGTGTTCAATGCCGAGGGCCAGGAAACCGGAACCATCACGCGCGAACGCATTATCCAGGAAGGTGCCTGATGCGGATCTGGGTGCCACCGGTATTGCTGACCGCGCTGCTGTGCGCCCTGAGTGCGGGCATGCCGGCTCTGGAGCCACTATTCGAATGGGTGCAGCCGGACAAACAGAACGTCATCTATGAGCGGGAGAGCTTCCTGTTTCTGCTGCAGAATCATCTGACGCTGGTGGTGATTTCCGCGCTTGTGGGCACGGTTGCTGCGGTAGCGGGCGGAATCTTCGCCACCCGGCCTTCCGGCCGGGATTTTCTGCCACTGGTGAGCCAGATTGCGTCCATTGGCCAGACCTTCCCGCCGGTGGCGGTTCTGGCCCTGGCGGTGCCGGTTCTTGGCTTCGGCGAGGCGCCGATTCTAGTCGCATTGATCCTGTATGGCCTATTGCCCATTTTGCGCAACACCCTGGCGGGCCTTGAGGGGGTTGATACCACCGTCAGGCAGGCAGCCCCGGGCATGGGCATGTCGCCGCTGCAGGTGCTTCTGCAGGTGGAACTGCCGCTGGCGGGCAGGGTGATTCTGGCCGGCATTCGCACTTCGGTGACGATCAATATTGCCACCGCGGCCATTGGCTCAACCATTGGGGCCCGAACCCTTGGTGATCCGGTGATTGCCGGTCTGGTGAATGGCAACACGGCCTACGTGCTGCAGGGTGCGATTTTGATTGGGCTCCTGGCGCTAACTGTGGATAGCCTGTTTGAGGCGGTGGAGCGGGTCTGGGATCGCCGATTTCTGCCCCAGGCTGCAGGCTGAAACCGTTCGCACTGTACGCTCACCGCTTTAAAAACCTTGCGTGGATGTCTAGGCTGACGGAGAGGCACAGCGCAAGGAGCACAGCCGAATGAAGTTTCCCTCGAGCACATCATTTGCACTCCTCGGCGCAGCACTGATCGCGATCAGTTACGGGCTTGCGCGTTTCGCGTTTGGTTTGTTTGTGCCCCCGATTCGGGACGATCTCGATCTGGCACCGGATGTGATAGGTATCATCGGTGCGCTGCCGCTGATCAGTTTCGTTTTCGCGACCATGGTTGCGCCGCTCTCCGCGAATCGGCTTGGCGCCCGCAATACCGCCATGGCCTCCGGTATTTTTGGTGTTGTTGGCCTGGCCCTGATTAGCCAGGCCACGGGCGCCCTGTCCCTCGGCATTGGCGTTGTCCTGTGTGGTATCTGCACGGGCCTGATGATGCCTGCGCTCACGGCCGCCATGCAGGCGCTGGTCAGACGATCCCTCCACGGCCGGGTCAGCTCGGTGATGAACGCGGGCACGAGTGTGGGTGTCATGGTCGCTGTACCAACCATACTTTTCCTGGCCGGTGCCTGGCGCTATGCCTACGCGTTCTTTGCGGTGCTGGCGGTTATTGGCGTGATTGCCACCTGGTTCTTCATCCCCTCGGTTTCACGTGTGGTTCCCGCCAATGCGGCGCCCGTGCAGCCAATCAGTGCGGATCAGTGGTGGCGACTGCTCCGGCTGTCTTTGTTCGCCTTCATGATGGGGTTTGTGTCTGCCGCCTTCTGGATTTTCGCCCCCGATCTTGTGGTTAATCTTGGGTCCATGCCCTCCGATGCCACCGGCTGGCTGTGGTTGGGTGTTGGCTTCGCAGGTCTGGGCGGTGCGGTGGTGGCCGATCTGGCAGACCGGAACAATCCGCCGGTTACCCAGGCCCTGATGTTGATGACATTGGCTGCAAGCCTGGCGTTGCTGGCAGCCAGCCCGGACAACCTGGTGATTTCGGCGTTTTCTGCTCTGGTTTTTGGCCTGGCCTATATGAGTCTGACCGGCCTGTATCTGATGACCGGCATTCGCCTGTTGCCGGGGCGGCTGTCCATGGGGCCGGTGCTGCCATTTATCGCCGTATCCCTGGGCCAGGCGGCTGGCTCGCCAGTGGTTGGTCTTCTGGTCGGCAGCGTGGGTTACGCCGATGCCTTTGCCATGTTCTGCTCTATCGGCATCGTTGTGGCCATGCTGTCTCCCTTCTATCCGCGGTATCTCGAGTATGAGCCGGAGGAGGAGACTGAAGAGGATACCGGCCTGCAGGCCGCCTATGACTACCAGCTTCAGGACGAGGAAGGCGAACCCTACTCGCCGGTTACAGGTAAGACTGAGAGCTACTAGGCTGCGCCGCTTCAGGGGCTAGCCCGGGGACCCGTCGGTGGGCGCTGCCCAGCTGGTATAGCCAAGGTCCATAACGCGGGCGACTTCCTCATCCGGTATGGCCGAAAGGTCGCCAAGCTCCAGGGGGTCGAAGTGGAAGGCATAGAGGCGGGAGGTGAACTCGGCAATAGGCAGGGAAGCTTCGCCTCGAAATTCGCCGTTGCCGTGGGTTGAGCAGGTAATGCCCTGGCCCCAGTTCTGGCCGCTGTCGTTGTTTGGGTTGAAGAAATAGACCCGCATTTCGTTTTTTGGGCTCAGGGCAACCCGCAGTATGTTAATGGCGTGGCGGCCGACGAATCGGGCGGCGCTGTCGGTAACAGCAATGCCGGCGGGCTGGGCGTGAATCACCGGGATGTTGCCGTTGTAGAAAGGGTGATAACTGGCGTAAAAATGCCGGATAAAACCTTCATAGTCGTGCACCTCACCGGTTTTTACATCGGTGACCGCGCGGAAACCATGGCTCACCCACCAGCCGTAGAATTCCGGGTTGATCCAGCGGTGGGCATCCTCATCCCGGTTCTCACAGCGGCGCCACATTTCGCCGTAAAGGCGGTCCAGATGGGGGATGAGAACCAGCGAAACCGGGTCGACATCCACGGGCGTTCCTTTGACAAGCCCCGGCTCCAGATCCCGGGATGATACCTCCTGGCCCTCGAATCGACTGAGTACCTCATTGTCCCGAGCCGCCCAGGCCAGAACCTGCAGCAGGTAATCCGCCTCGTTCGATGCCCACATGGAAAGGCCAATGGCAGACTGGCAGGTGGGGTTGTTGCCCTGGCCAACACCCAGTGGCTGTCCCAGAAGATTGATAACACCGGCGAGCAGGAAAACCCGCGGCGGCCGCGCATCGCCGAATGTCTCTGCCAGGGCCTGGTTGGTTTCGGCAGACGGCTGGAGCTTGATTTGCCGCCATAACGCCTGGGCCACGGAGGGGGTAAACAGCGACCCGCGCTCCAGCATCATGGTCAGGCCATACACGGCCTGGCAGGTTTCCGGGTAAATGGCCTCGTCAATCAGTGCATGGACCAGTTCGGTGTAGCAGTAGAGATCGTCCAGGCCGGTCATGGTCAGGCCCAGGGTGTTGGGGATCAGTTCGTCCTGGCCGGTATCGCGGAGAAACCTGAGCATCACCGCATGGTAGGGGGAGGCCAGGCCTGTATCGAACATGCTGCGGGCAAAACTGCTGGCTTCGGAGGACAGCGCCAGGTCATCCATATCTTTCAGGCGTTGCTCGTAAACCGCAAGGCCCGGGTCCTCCGCACTGGCGGGGGTAGGGGCAAACAGTGCTCTCACCAGCCGGGTGGCGTCGGAACTCCCCCGGGTTTTCATCTCGGGGTCATACAGGCACTTGGCAATCTGCCCGATCATCTCGCAGATGCTGTCCACTTGCACTGGCCCCTGGTCCAGCAATCGCCACACTTCAGCCACCAGGCTGTCCAGCAGGCTCTCGTAGCCGAGGTGAGAGACCAGATAGCGATAGAGTTCGAGGACGATGGTGCCGAGTTGCTTCGGACGTTCCCGATCGGCTTCGGTGAGTTGGCCAGACAGCAGATCCAGGTTCAGGGCCATCACCTGGGTGAGGAAGTGCCTCGCCTGCTCCGCAGAGATACCGGGATGGAAATAGTCGCCCCGGGTAACGGCCAGCATGCGCAGCTCGCTGAGCGCCTCGACGATGGTGGTGACCGCACCGGCCGCCCGAAGCGAATGTTTTGCCAGGGCGGGTTGCAACAGGGCTGGCCGGGCCCAGTCACTGGTTCCGAAAATACCGGCGGATTCCAGTGAGCGAACCCTGCGGTACAGGGCGTCGAACCCGCCGGGCAGGGTCATCAGCAGTCTGGAACGCTCCAGTACGCCAAGACTGGACGCCTTCGGATCGGCGCGGCGGGCGCGGGCAAACTCTGCCAGCGCCATATCAAACTGCATCAGTGCCGGCTTGAGCGCAGGATCTGGGTCTTGGCGCTCCATAGCGTTGGCTCCCTTGCGGTTTTATCCGCCCTGACGAAAGCGTTGGATAAAGGCTTCAGACTCCGCGATTGACTGTTCCATATTGCGAATCAGGGAATCCACATCCTGCCGGATACTCACCAGTTCGTTCTCCAGTGAGCCGATCGCCTGGGCGTTCAGGTTGTGTTTAAGATACAGCACCTGGTCTTCAAATGCCTGTAACACCGGTTCCATGCGATCCTCGGCATCGTGCATCCGGCTGATCAGCTGGCTGTACTGAACACGGGTATCCTTCAGTTGCTGCTCACTGCTGCGGCGCAGTGAGGCGCTCTCGTAGAGTCTGAGCTCGTCTTCCCATTCATCAAACAGGTCCTCGGCGACTTCTTCCACCTTGTCGATCCGGTCTCTAACCTCTTCGGCACTCGCCAGGCTGTCTTCGTAGGCATCGCTGATTTCGGCATATTGTTCCTTGAGCTCGGTGTCAGGCGTGTCCACCACACTCTGGAAACGCTCAAGCGAAGAACGGAAGGTTTCCTGGGCGTCGTTCTGGCTGTCCCGGGCATCTTCGACCCGATCTACCAGTATGTCCCGCTTTTCATACCCGAATTTTTCCATGGTTTTGTAGTACACCGTGGAACACCCGCCCAGCAGCACAAGGGCAAACAATAACAACCAGAAACGCTGGATGCTGGTTTGTGTCTTCGGGAGGTCGGTAGCGGGTCTGGGCATAGAGGCGTCTCCGGTTGCATGCTAATCAGAGAAGTGAAGCATGGTGATGGAGCGCTGACAAGCACGGATTCGGCCCGCTTTTGCTGGTGCTGTTAACAACAAACCCCGGCGCGGAGCCGGGGTCTGTGAATTCAACCAGGAAGAAAGGCTGATTATTTCTTCAGTCCCATTTCCTCGATCGAGATCTCGCGCATCTTGAACTTCTGGATCTTCCCGGTGACGGTCATCGGGAATTCGTCCACGAACTTGTAGTTCTTGGGGATCTTGAAGTGGGCAATCTTGCCTTTGCAGAAGGCCTGCAGGTCCTCTGCGGTGACGGTCGCCGCTTCCGGTGCCAGCTTCACCCAGGCAATCAGCTCTTCGCCGTATTTGTCATCGGGAATGCCGGTTACCTGAACTTCTTCGATGGCCGGGTGAGTGTAGAGGAACTCTTCGATTTCTTTCGGGTAGATGTTCTCACCACCGCGGATGACCATGTCCTTGATGCGGCCAACGATCTGGATATAGCCCTCTTCGTCCATGGTGGCCAGGTCGCCGGTGTGCATCCAGCCGGCATCGTCGATGGCTTCGCGGGTTTTCTCTTCGTTGTTCCAGTACTTCAGCATAACGCTGTAGCCGCGGGTGCACAGTTCGCCGATCTCACCGCGGGGGACCACGTTGCCGGTGCCCGGATCGACGATCTTGGTTTCCAGGTGTGGCTGGGTACGGCCAACCGTGGTTACCTGCTTCTCGAAGGGGTCGAGGGAGCTGGTCTGGGTGGAAACCGGGCTCGTTTCGGTCATGCCGTAGGCAATCTGGACCTCTTTCATGTTCATCTTGCCGTTGACCTTCTTCATCACCTCTGCCGGGCATATGGAGCCTGCCATGATGCCGGTGCGCAGGGTGGAGAGGTCGTAGGTCTCGAACTCGGGTTCGGCCAGTTCGGCGATGAACATGGTGGGCACGCCGTACAGGGCGGTGGCCTTCTCCTGGTGTACCGCCTGCAGCACGGATTTCGGCTCAAAACCTTCATCTGGGTAGATCATAGTGGAACCGTGGGTGATACAGCCCAGGTTGCCCATGACCATACCGAAGCAGTGGTAGAGCGGTACCGGAATCACCAGGCGATCTTTCTCGGTGAACAGCTGGCTTTCGGCCACAAAATAGCCGTTGTTCAGGATGTTGTGGTGAGTGAGAGTGGCGCCCTTGGGATTGCCGGTGGTGCCGGAGGTGAACTGGATGTTGATGGGGTCATCGAACTGCAGTTCGCCCTGGCGTTTTACCAGATCGTCCTGGGAGACGTCGCTTGCGAAGCCGAGGAATTCTTTCCAGGTCCACATGCCATCGTGCTTTTCTTCGTGCACGTTGATCACGGCACGCAGATCCGGAACGTGGTCAGCCTTGAGCTTGCCGGGTGCGCTGCGCTTTAGCTCCGGGGCCAGCTCGTAGATCATCTCGCGGTAATTGGAGGCTTTGAAGCTGTCAGCGGTGACCAGCACAGTGATGCCGGCGAGGTTCAAAGCATACTGCAGCTCGTGCACGCCATAGGCGGGGTTGATGTTGACGAGAATGGCGCCGACTTTGGCGGTGGCAAACTGGGTGACGGTCCACTCGTAGCGGTTGGGGGACCAGATGCCCACGCGGTCGCCACGTTTTACGCCAATGGCCATGAAGGCCCGGGCGGCTTCATCGACTTTTTCAACGAATTCTTTGTAGGTCCAGCGAATGTCCTGGTGCAGGCACACCAGGGCTTCGTTGTCCGGATATTTCTCGGCGGTACGGTCGAGCATTTCACCGATGGTCATGCCCAGCAGGGGCACTTCGGCGGTTCCGCTGGTATAGCTTGGTAGAGTCTTGCTCATATCTCTGCCTCCATTGTTTTTGTATTCGAGGGCGAGCAGGCGGTTTACCTGCTAGCGACTCTGACTGTGATATTCGGGGTTTGGTTGCATATCGCTGGCAATCGCCACGCGGTTGGACATGTTGTAGAAACCGATCAGGTTGCTGAGATCCCAGATGCCACGGTCGCTGAGACCGGCGTCCCGCAGGGCCTGGATGTCGTCTTCGGTGACGGTGGCCGGCGAGCGGGTCAGGTGGGATGCAAAATCCAGCATCGCCCGCTGGCGCTTGTCGAGTTTGGCGCTGCGGTAATTCATCACCATGTGCTCACCCAGCTGGGGATCACCGCTCAGTACCCGGACGGCGGCGCCGTGGGCGACCAGGCAGTAGAAGCATTTGTTCTCGGAGGAGACCACCACGGCCACCATTTCCCGCTCCAGTTTGGAGAGTTCACCTTCGCCGAGCATAAGCTCGTTGTACAGTCGGGTGAAGCCTTCCAGCTGTTTGAGGTTCTGGCTGTAGGCGGTGAGCACGTTCGGGATCATGCCCAGCTTTTCCTGGCAGATCTGGAAGTACTTCTGGGTGTCTTCCGGCATTTCGCTGATCTCCGGGATGGGGAGATCGAGGGCCACCACATTCTTGTTGCTCATGACTACTCCTGGTTTTAACAATTACCGCCCAGTGCCTGGCCGACCTTGGAACCGTTGGGGCGGTTCAGTTGGCCGCAGATCCAGTCGCCGGTGGCGACCAGTTTGTCCAGATCGACGCCCGTTTCGATGCCCAGACCGTTCAGCAGGTATAGCACGTCTTCGGTGGCGACGTTGCCGGAAGCCCCCTTGGCGTAAGGGCATCCGCCGAGGCCTGCGACGGAGGCATCGATAACGCTGACACCTTCTTCCAGCACCGCATACAGGTTGGCCAGCGCCTGGCCGTAGGTGTCGTGGAAGTGGGCGGCCAGTTTTTCCATGGGCACGTGGGCCGCGACAGCTTCAAGCATGCGTTTGGCTTTCAGCGGCGTGCCGACGCCGATGGTGTCGCCCAGGGAGATTTCGTGGCAGCCCATGTCGTAAAGGGCCTTGGCTACGGAGGCTACCTGTTCCGGGGCGATGTCGCCTTCGTACGGGCAACCCATCACGGTCGACACGTAACCACGCACGGGGATGCCGTGTTTGCGGGCTTCTTCCACCACCGGTGCGAAACGCTCAAGGCTTTCGGCGATGGTGCAGTTGATGTTCTTTTTGGTGAAGGATTCGGACGCGGCGCCGAAGACGGCCACCTCGTCGGCCTTCGCTGCCAAGGCGCCCTCGAAGCCTTTGAGGTTCGGGGTGAGGGCGGAGTAGCGAACGCCAGCCTTGCGCTTGATGCCGGCCATGACTTCGGCGGCATCGCCCATTTGTGGCACCCATTTCGGGGACACGAAGCTGGCGGCTTCGATGTGGCTCAGGCCGCTGTCTGCCAGGCGATCGATCAGCCCGGTTTTGATGGCGGTGGCGATCACCGGGCCGGGCTCGTTCTGGAGTCCGTCCCGGGGGCTCATCTCAACCAGGCGAACCTGTTTGGGAAAGGCCATCAGCCTGCCTCCTCTTCTTCGTTCACTTCAATGGCAATCAGTTCGGCACCTTCAGAGACCTGGTCGCCTTCGGCGAAGAAGATTTCAGTCACCACACCGTCGGCCGGGGCCTTGATGGCGTGTTCCATCTTCATGGCTTCCATGATCACCAGGCTCTGGCCAGCGGTGACCTTGTCGCCAACCTTGGCCTGCACGGCAACAATGGCGCCGTTCATGGGCGCGGCCAGGCTACCTTCGCCAGCCATTTCCTCGAAGCCGTAGCTTTCCTTGTACACGGTGCAGTTGAAGGTGTCGCCTTCGTAGAACAGCACCAGCTGGTCGTTGTGCAGGTTGCCGTGGATGCTGATGCGATGGCCGTTGATGACCGCCTGCAGGTAGTCGTCATCCAATCGGGCAGTAAGGTTGTAAACGCTGTCGCCCACGAACACCTGGTAGCGGTCGTCGCGCTCCAGCACCTTCAGGTCGTGAATCTCTTCACCCACTTGCAGCTGCAGCGGCTGGGCGAACTCGGAGTTCATGCGCCAGCTGTTCTGGCGGCCAAACGGCGACCAGGGGTCGGTGCTGACCACTTCCCGGGATTTGCGCTGTTCCAGAACAAAACCGGCGGCCAGTACCAGGGCCTTGTGGGTATCCAGTTTGGATTTCGGGAACAGCAGTTCCCGGTGATCGTCGATAAAGCCGGTGGTCAGGTCCGCTTCCCGGAACGGTTGGGCGTCGGCCAGGGCATGCAGGAACCGGATGTTGGTCTTTACGCCGGCAATGCGGTAGTGCTCAAGGGCCTGGACCATGCGGTTTATGGCCTGGTCGCGGGTTTCGTCCCACACGATCAGCTTGGCGATCATGGGGTCGTAGTGGATGCTGATGTCATCGCCTTCGGTCACGCCGGTGTCGACCCGCACGTGGGCGCTTTCATCCGGGGTGCTCAGGTAACGCAGGTTACCGGTGGCCGGCAGGAAGTCCTGGTCCGGGTCTTCGGCGTAGATCCGTGCTTCCAGGGCGTGGCCACGGGTTTTCACCTGGGACTGCTCCAGCGGCAGGGACTCGCCCCAGGCCACTTTCAGCTGCCATTCCACCAGATCCTGGCCGGTGACCATTTCGGTAACCGGATGCTCGACCTGCAGGCGGGTGTTCATTTCCATGAAGAAGAAGGAACCGTCCACGTCGTACAGGAACTCGACGGTGCCGGCACCCACATAGTTGATGGCCTGGGCAGCGCGCACGGCCGCCTCACCCATGGCCTTGCGGGTGTCTTCACTCAGGCCGGGGGCCGGGGCTTCTTCCAGGACTTTCTGGTGACGGCGCTGCACGGAGCAGTCACGCTCGGCCAGGTACACGCCCTTGCCGTCCTGATCACAGAACACCTGAATTTCCACGTGCCGCGGCTGGGTCAGGTAGCGTTCGATCAGCATGTCCGGGTTGCCGAAGGCGTTCTGTGCTTCACGCTTGGCGGCCGCCAGGGCATCGTCGAATTCGCCCATGCTGTTGACCACGCGCATGCCTTTACCACCGCCGCCAGCAACAGCTTTGAGCAACAGCGGGAAACCGCACTTCTCAGCTTCCGCCCGCAGGGTTTCAACCGACTGATCATCGCCATGGTAGCCGGGCACCAGAGGAACACCGGCTTCTTCCATGATGGCCTTGGCTGCAGACTTGGAGCCCATGGCGGCAATGGCTGAAGAGGGCGGGCCGATGAAGACAATGTTGTTGGCTTCGCAGGCTTCGGCGAACGCGGTGTTTTCCGAGAGGAAACCGTAGCCCGGGTGAACGGCCTGGGCACCACTCTTCTTTGCAATCTCGATGATCTTTTCGGCGCGCAGGTAGCTCTCGGAGCTGGGTGCGGGCCCGATGTGGAAGGCTTCGTCGGCCATGGCCACGTGCCGGGCATTGGCGTCGGCGTCGGAATAGACGGCGACGACCCGAATGCCCATGCGGTGGGCGGTTTGTATGATCCGGCAGGCGATTTCGCCCCGGTTGGCGATCAGAATCTTGCTGAACATTGTTATTCTTCCTCCGGAACCCAGTTGGCCTTGCGCTTGTTCAGGAAGGCGCTGAGCCCTTCCTGCCCTTCTTCACCCACCCGGATATCCGCGATGCGGTGTGCGGTGTCGTCAATCACGTCGTCGTTGATCGGTTTGTGGCTGACGGCGAATACCAGATCCTTGGCGGCTTTCATCGCTTCGGGCCCGTTCATGGCCAGTTGCTGGAGCATCTCGTTGCAGCGGGCTTCCATGGCTTCGACATCGTCACAGACGATGTGGACAAGGCCGTATTCCTGAGCTTGCTTTGCGGTAAACACTTCGGCAGAGATGAAATACCGCCGGGCCTGGCGCTCGCCGATGGCGCGCACCACGTAGGGGCTGATCACCGCCGGAATCAGGCCAAGCTTCACTTCGCTGAGACAGAAGCTGGATTTCTCGGTAGCGATCACGATATCGCAGCAGGCGGCAAGGCCCACCGCGCCACCGAAGGCCGCACCCTGTACCAGGCCAATAACCGGCTTGGACAGGTGGTTGAGTACGTTCATCAGCCGCGCCAGTTCCCGCGAATCGTCGAGGTTTTCCTGGCGGGTGTTCTCAGCCATGCGACGCATCCAGCCAAGGTCGGCCCCTGCGGAGAAGTGTTTGCCTTCGGAGCGCAGGATGACCACTTTCACGCTTTCGTCGGCGTTCACCTCGGTGAGGGTGCTGATCAACTGCTGAATGATCACGTCGTCAAAGGCGTTGCGCTTGTCGGGGCGGTTGAGAACCACCTCGGCAATGCCTTCGGAACGGTGCCTGAGCAGAACTGCGGATTCGTTGTCTGTCATGTCAGTCTCCCCGATTACATCCGGAAAACGCCAAAGCGTGTCGGCTTGGCGGGTCGGTTAAGGGTGGCAGACAGGCTCAGGGCAACCACTTCCCGGGTCTGGGCCGGGTCGATCACGCCGTCGTCCCACAGGCGGGCACTGGCGTAGTAGGGGTGGCCCTGCTCTTCGTATTTGTCGATGACCGGTTTCTTGAACTGGGCTTCTTCCTCGGCGCTCCATTCCTGGCCTTTGCGCTCCATGCCTTCGCGCTTTACCTGGGCCAGTACGCCGGCAGCCTGCTCGCCGCCCATGACCGAGATTCGGGCGTTCGGCCACATCCAGAGGAAATCCGGGCTGTAGGCACGGCCACACATGCCGTAGTTGCCCGCGCCAAAGGAACCGCCGATCAGCACGGTAATCTTGGGTACGTTGGCACAGGCCACGGCCATAACCATCTTGGCGCCGTGCTTGGCGATGCCTTCGGATTCGTATTTCTGGCCGACCATGAAGCCGGTGATGTTCTGTAGGAACAGCAGCGGAATGTTGCGCTGGCAGCACAATTCAACGAAGTGGGCGCCTTTCTGGGCCGCTTCGCTGAACAGGATGCCGTTGTTGGCGATGATGCCCACGGGATAGCCGTGAATGTGGGCGAAGCCGGTGACCAGGGTCTGACCGTAGTAGCGTTTGAATTCGTCAAACTCGGAACCGTCTACGGTGCGGGCGATCACGTCGCGCACGTCGAACTGTTTGCGCAGGTCGGTGCCGACAATGCCGTAGATTTCTTCAGCGTCGTACAGCGGCGCCTTCGGCTTGCGGATTTCCACATCCGTTGGCTTGCGACGGTTCAGGTTGGAGACGCTGCGCCGGGCGATTTCCAGGGCGTGGGCGTCGTTTTCGGCGTAATGGTCGGCAACACCGGAGATTTTACAGTGTACGTCGGCGCCACCGAGGTCTTCGGCGCTGACCACTTCACCGGTGGCCGCTTTTACCAGTGGCGGTCCGGCCAGGAAGATGGTGCCCTGGTTGCGGACGATAATGGATTCGTCGGCCATGGCGGGCACGTAGGCGCCACCGGCGGTGCACAGGCCCATAACGACGGCGATCTGCGGGATGTCGTCGGCAGACATGCGGGCCTGGTTGTAGAAGATGCGGCCGAAGTGGTCGCGATCCGGGAAGACTTCGTCCTGGCGGGGCAGGTTGGCACCGCCGGAGTCGACCAGGTAGATGCACGGCAGGCGGTTCTGCAGGGCGATTTCCTGGGCGCGCAGGTGTTTCTTGACCGTAAGCGGGTAGTAGCTACCGCCTTTTACGGTGGCGTCGTTGGCGATGATCATGCATTCGGTGCCGGAGACGCGGCCCACGCCGGCGATGACGCCTGCTGCGGGGACTTCTTCATCGTAAACGTTGTAAGCGGCGAACTGGCCAATTTCCAGGAACGGGGAACCGTCGTCCAGGAGGCGGTTGATGCGCTCTCTGGGGAGAAGTTTGCCACGGGCGATGTGGCGCTCCTGGTAGGAGGGGCCGCCGCCTTGCTGGATGGTGGCGACTTTGTCGCGCAGGTCGGCGACGGCCTTGGCCATGGATTCCTGGTTGGCCTGGAACTCTTCGGACCTGGGGTTAATCTTGCTTTGCAGTATTGTCATTGTTTCGGGCCTCGAGGTTCGGGGCGGCGGGACTGGCAGGCTGTCTTTCCGGGAACCGCTACGAGCACATCCATGTGCGCTTGACGTCGGCCATCCATGGCCGCCGACATTCACGGAAAGACACCCTGCCACTCCCTCGTTTTAACTTGGGAGCAGGCCGTCCCCGGTGCAGGGTTGAACGGCCTCGCCTTGTAACGGCTGCTTACTTGTTCAGGTACAGCTCACGACCGATCAGCATCCGACGAATCTCGGACGTACCGGCACCGATCTCATACAGTTTGGCGTCGCGCAGCAGGCGGCCTGTCGGGTATTCGTTGATGTAGCCGTTACCGCCGAGCAGCTGGATGGCGTCCAGGGCGATTTTGGTGGCCATTTCGGCGGAGTAGAGGATCGCGCCGGCCGCGTCTTTCCGGGTGGTTTCAGCGCCGCGGTCGGCGGACATGGCAACCATATAGACGTAGGATTTGGCGGTGTTCATCCAGGTGTACATGTCGGCAACTTTGCCCTGTACCAGTTCGAATTCACCGATGGCCTGGCCGAACTGTTTGCGCTCGCGGATGTAGGGGACGACAACGTCCATAGCTGCCTGCATGATGCCGAGCGGGCCGCCGGAAAGAACGAGACGCTCGTAGTCGAGGCCGCTCATAAGAACCCGTGCGCCATTGCCTTCGCCGCCCAGTACGTTTTCCTTGGGTACTTTGCAGTCTTCGAACACCAGTTCGCAGGTGTTGGAGCCACGCATGCCAAGTTTGTCGAGTTTCTGGTGGCGGCTGAAGCCCGGGTAGTCGCGCTCTACGATGAAGGCGGTCACGCCGCGTGAGCCGGCCTGAGTGTCGGTCTTGGCGTAGATGACGTAGGTGTGGGCGTCCGGACCGTTGGTGATCCACATTTTGTTGCCGTTGAGAACGTAGTGGTCACCGGCGTCTTTGGCGCTCAGTTTCATGGAGATAACGTCGGAGCCGGCGTTGGGCTCAGACATGGCCAGGGCGCCGATGTGCTCGCCGCTCACCAGTTTTGGCAGGTATTTCTGTTTCTGTTCTTCGGTGCCGTTGCGGTGAATCTGGTTCACACACAGGTTGGAATGGGCACCGTAGGAGAGGCCAACGGAGGCGGAAGCACGGCTGATTTCTTCCATGGCGATCACGTGGGCGAGGTAGCCCATGTCGGAGCCGCCGTACTCTTCTTTCACGGTGATACCCAGCAGGCCCATGTCGCCCATTTTCCGCCACAGGTCCATGGGGAATTCGTTGTTACGATCGATTTCCTCGGCGCGCGGCGCGATTTCTGCAGCGGCAAAGCCGTTGACCTGCTCGCGGAGCATATCGAGGGTTTCGCCGAGGCCGAAGTTGAGCTCTGAGTACTGTGATTTCATCGTTGGCTACCTTTGATTTCTGTCGATCATTAGTTTTCAGCGGTCTGCCTGGCCTCGTCGTTGGCCGGCGCCTGCTGTTTCTTTTTCTTTTGTAGCTCCGCCAGGGCTTCTCGGCACCGGGCTTCCGCAGTGTCTATTTCCATCTCTGCCTGGGCAATGTCGTTCTTCTGCTGTTCCAGCATGGCTTTGCGACTGTCCAGGATCTCCAGCATTTTCAGGAGCTGTTTTTCGTTACCGGTGAGGGTTTCATCCCACAAGTCAAACAGCTCCCGGGTTTCCGCCAGGGTGAAGCCCATGCGCTTGCCGCGAAGGATCAACTTCAGACGCACGCGATCCTTGGTGCTGAAAATACGGGTCTGTCCGCGTCGGCGCGGCTTCAGCAGCCCCTGATCCTCATAGAAGCGGATGCTTCGCGTTGTGACATCGAACTCCTGTGAGAGCTCGCTGATGCTGAACGTTCTTTTTTCGACCATTGCGATTTCCTTTTTCGACTAAGGTTAGATAAAGTTTACGTAAACGTAAAGTAGTTTTCTGGTCCGATTTTAAACAAACAGAATTCCGAAAAGGGGAGTGAACGATGGATTTCAAAAATGTACCGGCCATTGTAACAGGCGGCGCTTCCGGGCTGGGCGAGGGTGCAGCCCGCGCGCTGGCAGCTTCCGGATGCAAGGTGGCAATCCTGGATCTGCAGAAAGAGCAGGGCCGCAAAGTGGCCGAGGACATCGGCGGGATTTTCCTCGAGTGTGATGTGAGCTCCCCCGACAGCGCCGAAGCAGCTATCAACGCTGCCCGCGAAGCCCATGGTCCCTGCGGTATTGCCGTGAACTGTGCCGGTATTGCCACGGCTTCCAAAATTCTGGGCCGCGAAGGTGTGATGCCGCTGGAGAACTTCAGCAAGGTTATTCAGGTCAACCTGATTGGTACCTTTAACATTCTGCGTCTAGCCGCGGCGGATATGGCCCAGCGTGAACCCAATGCCGATGGTGAGCGCGGCGTAATCATCAACACGGCTTCCGTGGCAGCTTATGAAGGTCAGATTGGCCAGGCGGCCTACAGTGCCTCCAAGGGCGGTGTGGTATCGCTTACCCTTCAGTCAGCCCGTGAACTGGCTCGCGAGGGCATCCGTGTAAATACGATTGCACCTGGCCTGTTCATGACACCCATGATGGCGGGTATGCCCGAGGAAGTTCAGGAAAGCCTGGCAGCCACGCTGCCGTTCCCGAAGCGTCTCGGCAAGCCGGAAGAGTTCGGCATGATGGTTGACCAGATGGTGCGCAACCCGATTCTCAACGGCGAAGTGATTCGCCTGGACTGCGCGCTCCGCATGGCGCCCAAGTGAAGCATTCAATTGCAGGAGACATACATGACCGTGTCTGTTGATAAAGAAGAACTGGCGATGTTCCGGCATTCCGTTATCAAGGTCCTGGAAAAAGAAGTGACGCCGCACTACGAAGCCTGGGAAAAATCCGGTCTGGTGCCCCGCGAACTCTGGAACACCCTGGGCAACGCCGGCATGCTTTGTGTGGATGTGCCTGAAGAGTGGGGCGGCATTGGTGCGCCCTTCCAGTTCTCCGTCGTTGTGGGCGAAGAACTGGCCCGCATGGGATTCGGCGCACTGTCCACCAACGTGATGGTGCATTCCGACATAGTGGCGCCTTACCTGAGCCACATGGGCAATGAAGAACAGCGTCAGCAATGGCTGCCAAAACTGGTCTCCGGCGAAGCCGTGGGTGCCATCGCCATGACCGAACCCGGTGCCGGCAGCGACCTGCAAGCGATTCGCACCAGCGCCGTGAAAGATGGCGACGAGTACATTCTGAACGGCTCCAAGACCTTCATCACTAACGGCCAGCACGCCGATATGGTGATCGTTGCCGCGAAAACCGACCCGAAGGCCGGCGCCCGCGGCATCAGCCTGTTCCTGGTGGACACCTCGCTGCCGGGCTTCAGCAAAGGTCGCAACCTCGACAAGATCGGCCAGCACTCCGGGGATACCTCCGAGCTGTTCTTCTCCGATATGCGCATCCCGGCCTCCGCTCTTCTCGGTGAAGAGGGACAGGGCTTTGTGTATCTGATGAAGGAACTGCCCCGGGAACGCCTGGTGATCGGTGCTCTCGGCGTAGCCGCCGCCCGTGGTTCCCTGGACCTGACCATCGCCTACGCCCAGGAGCGGGAACTGTTCGGCCAGAAACTGGCCCAACTGCAAAATACCCGCTTTGAAATCGCTCGCATGGAAACCGACTACCGGGTCAACAAGGCCTTCGTGGACCAGTGCATCGACCAGTACGACCTGGGCGAACTGGACGCGCCAACCGCCTCCATGGCCAAGTACAGCGCCACTGAAATGCAGTGCCGCGTGGCCGATGGCTGCCTGCAGCTGTTTGGCGGTTACGGTTACACCACCGAATACCCGATTTCCCGGGCTTTTATCGACGCGCGGGTGCAGCGGATTTACGGCGGCACCTCGGAAGTCATGAAAGAAATTATTGCCCGCTCTGTGCTGGGCAAAGCCTGATTAAGTGAGGAAAACCATGAGCAACAACGACGTAGTGATTGCAGGATCAGCGCGTACTCCCATGGGTGGCATGATGGGCTCCCTCAGCTCCGTGCGCTCCCCGGAACTGGGCGCCATCTCCATCAAGGCCGCCATTGAACGCTCCGGCCTACAGCCGGCGGATGTGCAGGAAGTGATCATGGGTTGCGTACTGCCCGCAGGCCTCGGCCAGGCTCCGGCTCGCCAGGCCTCCCGCGCCTCTGGTATTCCCGACAGCTCCGGTTGCACCACCATCAACAAGATGTGCGGTTCCGGCATGCAGGCAGTCATCATGGCTCACGATCAGATCAAGGCCGGTACCAACAACATCATGATTGCTGGCGGCATGGAAAACATGAGCCAGGCACCGTACCTGCTGCCCAAGGCCCGTGGTGGTATGCGCATGGGCCACGGCCAAGTGATGGACAGCATGTTCCTGGATGGCCTGGAAGACGCCTACGAGGGCGGACTTATGGGCGTCTTCGCCCAGCGCACTGCGGACAAGTACGACATCAGCCGCCAGGCAATGGACGAATTCGCCATCGGCTCCCTGCAGAAATCCCTGGCGGCGATTGAAAACGGCTGGTTCCGTGACGAGGTTGTTCCGGTAACCGTATCCGGCCGTGGCGGTGACACCGAAGTCGACACCGACGAGCAACCGGGCAACGCCAAGCCCGAGAAAATTCCCCACCTGAAGCCGGCCTTCGCCAAAGACGGCTCCGTTACTGCGGCCAACTCCAGCTCCATCAGCGACGGTGCCTCCGCCCTGGTACTGGCCTCCGCCGCCGAAGCTGACGCCCGCGGCCTCGTTCCCCAGGCCCGGATTGTGGCTCACGCCACCCACGCCCGCCTGCCGGCCGAGTTTACCCTGGCGCCCATCGGTTCCATCGAGAAGGTGCTGAAGAAAGCCGGCTGGAGCGTCGACGACGTGGACCTGTTCGAAATCAACGAAGCTTTCGCGGTGGTTACCCTGGCGGCCATGAACGAGCTGAAACTCCCGGCTGACAAGGTCAACGTCCACGGTGGCGCCTGTGCCCTGGGGCACCCGATCGGTTCTTCCGGTTCGCGGATTATCGTTACCCTGATCAATGCTCTGAAGCAGCGTGGGCTGAAGCGTGGTGTGGCTTCGCTGTGTATTGGTGGTGGCGAGGGGACTGCCGTTGCTATCGAGTTGATCTGATTTGGTGGAATTGTCCTCGTTGTAGCCTGCCTGTTTAGGGGCGGGCTTGCGGGGTGGCCGGTGGAGTTTTTCTTGGAAAAAGAACTCGCTTCGCTCAGACACCTTTTTCCGGCGAAAAATCCACCGGCCACCCCGCGCCGAGATACTTTCGAGATATCGCGATTTTCAAAATCTTGGTTTCTCTTTTTTGAAGAAGTGCATTTCTTAGTCCGAAGGACGGTGGTGGGGGTACCTTTTCTAGCGGGAAAAAATGTCTGAGCGAAGCGAGTTGTTTTTCCCAGAAGAAAAGGTACCCCCACTGCCGGCCATCCCCCAAGGCAGAAGCCCCACCATCCCAGAAAGCCTGACTTGATATCAGTCATGCGGCCAATTCCATGATTTGCTAGCCTTCAGTGCATTGAACGTCCCCAGCATTGAAGAGAGAACCCCCGTGCGAAAGCGCCACGAATTTATTGAGGAATCCCGTAAACAGTGGAGTTCCGAGCCCGCGTTTGTGGCCTCCATGGCGGCGGCTGCCGTGGGGTTGGGGAACCTGTGGCGGTTTCCTTACATGGTGGGGGAGAACGGTGGTGGCGCTTTTGTGGTGGCTTACCTGCTGGCGCTGATTGTGGTGGTTCTGCCCATCATGATTCTGGAAGTGTCGGCGGGGCGTCTTTCCAAGGGCAGTACCGTTCAGACTTACCGGCAGGTGAACCGCTTTGGCGTGGTCTATGGCTGGTTTGTGGTTCTGATCACCATGGCCATTACCAGTTACTATCTGGTGATTACCGGCTGGACCCTCGGCTATGCAGTGGATGCCGCAACGGATGATCTCCGGGTGTTCGGGGATTTTACCGCCGGGTATAACTCGCTCTGGTATTTCTTCGCCGTCACTTTGCTCGGGGCTATCATCCTGGCCAAGGATGTGACCGCCATTGAGCTGATGTCGAAGATCCTGATGCCGGTATTGATCATTGTGATGATCGGGCTGGTGGTCTTCGCCAGCCGAACGCCCGGTTGGGAGCAGACCAAGGATTTCTTTTTTCAGGTGGACTGGAGCCGGCTGGCGGATGGCAAGCTTTGGGCATTCGCCTTCGGTCAGGCGTTCTACACGTTGGCGATTGGCCAGGGCTATCTGGTGACCTACGGTAGTTTTATCCCCCGGCAGACTCATGTTCCCAGGGCCTGTCTGATTGTCGCAGGCACGGAGACCAGCGTGGCATTGTTGGCAGGCTGGATGATCTTTCCGTTTGTGTTCAGCCTTGGCATGGAGCCCACGGAAGGCAGCCAACTTGCGTTCGTGACCATGCCCCGGGTGTTCGAGGACATGGTTGGTGGCTACTGGGTGGGCACGCTGTTTTTCAGCCTGTTCTTCATGGCGGCGTTCAGCTCCAGTCTGGCCGGTTTGAAGGTGATGATTGCTGCGGTGGCGGAAGAGTTCCGGCTGAGCAATGGCCGGGCGGTCAGTTTGGTTACCCTGGTCATGCTGGTGCTGGGTACAGCATCGGCGCTGAGTTTCACACCACTGGAGTGGAACATTTCCGGGGAGCCGGTCCTGGATGTGATCGACCGGGTGGCCGGCGGCAATGTGATTATCTTCTCCGGTGTCCTGGGCGCGGCCATGTTCTGCTGGTTTATACCACCGGAGAAGATCCGGACTGTGCTGGGCACGGAAAGCCGTTGGTGGGAATGGCGGATGTACCTGGTTGGCCGCTATCTACCGCTGGTGATGCTGCTCTGGATTGCGGTGACTTACGCTTTGAACCAGATGGGCATTACTCAGGCCTGACCTGAAATTCCCGGGGTTCGATCTTCAGTTTTTTCAGGCGCGAAGTCAGGGTGGTGGGTTTTATGCCCAGCATGGCCGCTGCGCCATCTTCGCCGAAGACCCGGCCACTGCTCATGGTGAGGGCCCGGGTCAGGTTCTGTTTCTCCAACTCCCGTAACTCCTGTTCTGTCATCAATTCGCCGCTGTAATGTCTCGCGGGGGGCGTTGTTGTATTTATACGGGCGGTGGAATCCGGCCCGGGCAGGTCAAGGTCCAGCCGGCCGTCTGAAGTGATCACCTGGCGCTCGATCACGTTCTCCAGTTCCCGTACATTGCCCGGCCAATGATAGGCTTTCAGGGTTTCCACGTCCCTCTCTCGCAGCGCCAGAGTGGGGCGGTTGAACTTCTGGCAGGCCCGGTTCAGAAATTCCTGGGCCAGGATGGGGATGTCTTCCAGACGACGGCGCAAGGGAACGGACTCGATGGGAAACACGTTCAGACGGAAATACAGATCCTCCCGGAAGGTTTTCTGCTGCACTTCGGCTTTCAGGTCGCGGTTGGTGGCGGCGATAACGCGCACATCCACGGCCCGGGTGCGGTTTTCCCCCACCCGCTCGAATTGCTGATCCTGAAGCACGCGGAGTAGTTTGCCCTGCAGCTCCAACGGGATTTCGCCCACTTCATCCAGGAACAGGGTGCCGCCGTCGGCCAGTTCGAACCGGCCGACGCGGTCGCTGACGGCACCGGTGAAGGCTCCTTTGATGTGGCCGAAAAATTCGCTCTCGAACAGATCCTTGGGGATGGCTGCACAGTTCACCCGGATCAGGGGGCGATCCCGCCGGCTGCTGGATTGGTGAATGGCCCGGGCGATCAGTTCTTTGCCCGTGCCGGATTCACCGGTGATCAGCACGTTGGCATCGGTGGGCGCCACCATGCCAATCCGACGTACGATGGCCTTGATGGCATCGCTTTGGCCAAAGATCTCGTGGAAGTGATACTCGGCGCTCAATTCTTCCTGCAAGTAGGCGTTTTCCATTTCCAGGCGGCGCTTGAGGGTCTCGACCTCTTCCAGCGCTTTGTGCAATTCGTTCTGGGCTTCCTGGCGGGCGGAGATATCCCGGAACACCACCACAGCACCCACCGGATGGCCGTTGTCGAGAATGGGTGTGCTGGTGTATTCCACCGGAAAGCCACTGCCATCCTTACGCCAAAACCAGTCCTCGCCAACGCGCTTCACGCTGGCATCGCGGAAGGCCGCGTATATGGGGCAGTCCTTCAGTGGGTACAGGCTGCCGTCCGCGTGGGAATGATGCACCACGCGGTGCAGGACCCGACCCATCAGTTCGTCAATTCGCCAACCCAGCATGCGCTCTGCTGCGGGGTTCGCGAAGGTGCCTCGACCCTCGGCATCCACCCCGTAGATGCCTTCCCCGACGGCATGCAGGATCAACTGGTTTTCTCTCTCCATGTCCTTGAACAGCTCTTCGACCCGTCGCCACTCAAGCAGGCCGCCCCGGTGGTAGTGGTTGGCATCGTGGCGCTCCCGGAGGGTGCGTAATTGGCGCCGGTCTCTAAGCAAAAGAAGTATGTTCTGGGATTCCGCCTCGCCGACCCGGGACGATGAGATTTCGAGTTCCACAGTGTGGCCGTCCCGATGCTGCAGGAAGAAATCGCGGCTCCAGCCGTGACTGCGAAACAGAGTCTCTTCGGTAAAGGCGATCAGTTGCGGGCGCTGGTCTGTGAACAGATGGGTGCAGGGTGTCCCCGTCAGCGATTGACGGTCTGTACCGATCATCCGGCCCATGGCGCTGTTGGCTGACAGAATCAGATCCCGCGCAGCGTCCACCAGCAGGGCCGCTTCCGGGAGATGATCGATCCAGTTGCCGGTTATTTCAGGGCTGATGATGGCTTCGTTATTCATGGTGGCTTCCCGAGTCAGTCTGACGGAGAAGAATCAATCCCCGTGCCAACTACGAAAATTCGCAGTCGACGCTACGAAAAATCGTTAATTACGAAATATCGTAGCTCGACTGTTTGCTGCTTTCTGAATGTTGGGCATTTAAAAACAAAGAGTTAAAAAAATTTCTGCACTTGGCACAAACCCTGCGATACCTCCTTCAGAACGCGTAGCCGGCCTGCCCCTGTTTCGACCGTCGGGCCCGAGCCGCATCTTTGTTGCACCACAAGAGTGCAGAAATAACCAGTAAATCACGCTAAACGCAGGAGAGTGCCCCATGACCACGAAAAGCCTCGGAAATCCTTTTGATGGTGACAAATCCCTGATTCATGCAAAGACCTGCGGCTGCCCTGAGTGCAAGCCGGGCGACAGCGCCCCGTCTATTTCCCTTGATCTCAAGCCTTCTGCCGGCCAGCAGGTAGTGGCGGATGAGCATCTGGACTCGGAAGCGATGATGGATCGTGCCATTGAAGGCGCCGTCGTGCGCTCAGTGTTTGGTCACAACGAACACAGCCGGCGCAGCTTCATGAAGATGATGGGAGCGGGCACCGCAGCGGCCGTTCTGGGCAGTGTGTTCCCTATGGAAAAGGCCAAGGCCGCGGTGAAGGAGTCTCTCGGCAAGCTTGAGAAAACCAAGCTGAACGTCGGCTTTGTACCCATTACCTGCGCCACGCCAATCATTATGGCTCACCCCATGGGTTTCTATGAGCGTTACGGACTGGATGTCACCGTGACCAAGACCGCCGGCTGGGCGGTGGCTCGCGACAAGTCACTGGCGGGCGAATACGACGCTTCCCACATGCTGACTCCCATGCCCCTGGCCATGACCATGGGCGCTGGCTCCACACCGGAGCCGTATATCATGCCCGCGGTTGAAAACATCAATGGCCAGGCGATCGTCCTGCACGTGGACCACAAGGACAAGCGCGATCCCAAGCAGTGGAAGGGCTTCAAGTTCGGGGTGCCGTTCGAGTACTCCATGCACAACTTCCTGTTGCGCTACTACCTGGCCGAGAATGGCGTCGACCCGGACAAAGACGTGCAAATCCGTGTGGTACCGCCACCTGAAATGGTTGCTAATCTGCGCGCCGGTAACCTCGACGGTTACCTCTCCCCGGACCCGTTCAACCAGCGTGCGGTTTGGGAGAAAGTGGGCTTTATCCACATGCTGACCAAGGACATCTGGGAAGGCCACCCGTGCTGCGCTTTTGCCTGCAGCCAGAAGTTCGCCACCGAGAACCCGAACACCTATGGCGCTCTGCTTCGAGCCATCATCGACGCGACCCAGTACTCAAACAATCCGGAAAACCGCAAGGAAATCTCCGAAGCCATTGCGCCCAAGAACTACTTGAACCAGCCGGTACCGGTGATCCAGCAGGTGCTGACCGGTTACTACGCGGATGGCCTTGGCGAGGTGAAAGACGTTCCGGACCGGATCGATTTCGATCCGTTCCCCTGGCACTCCATGGGCGTCTGGATTCTCACCCAGATGAAGCGCTGGGGGTATATCGAAGGTGATGTGGACTACAAGGCCATCGCCGAGCAGGTGTACCTGGCCAGCGAGACCGGAAAGCTGATGGAAGAAATGGGTTACTCCGCGCCGGATAAAACCTACAAGACCCACACCATCATGGGTAAAACCTTCGATCCGGGCAGCGCCGAAGAGTACACCCGCAGCTTCGCGATCGGGAGGGTGTAATCATGGCTTCCCTGAACGTCCGGGCAGCACTGCTGTCGGTGTCGTTCCTGATTCTGGCCCTGGGGCTCTGGGAGATGGCAACCCAACCCCCGGAGGCCCAGACCGGAATGACCGAATACGAAATGCTGATGGGTGGCGCGGATCAGGAATCCCGTGTGCCGCCACCCTCGGCGGTGATCAAGCTGGCTTGGGCAGAGCTGTCCAACCCGTTCTATGACGCCGGCGCCAACGACAAGGGTATCGGTATTCAGCTGGCCTACTCGGTATATCGGGTGCTGACCGGGTATCTGGCGGCCATGGCCATCGCACTGCCCATCGGCTTCCTGATCGGTATGTCGCCGCTGATGTACAAGGCCCTGAACCCTTACATCCAGGTGCTGCGACCGATCTCACCGCTGGCCTGGATGCCGCTGGCCCTGTTCATCATCCAGGACTCCGACGCCTCGGCGATCTTCGTGATCTTTATCTGCTCGATCTGGCCGATGCTGCTGAACACGGCCTTCGGTGTGGCCAACGTACGTCAGGACTGGGTGAACGTGGCCCGTACCCACGAGCTCAGCCCGATCAAGACGGCACTTACGGTCATTCTTCCGGCCGCCGCTCCCACCATCCTGACGGGCATGCGCATCTCCATCGGCATCGCCTGGCTGGTCATCGTCGCCGCGGAAATGCTCGTCGGGGGCACCGGCATTGGTTACTACGTGTGGAACGAATGGAACAACCTGGACCTTGCGAGTGTGATCTTCTCCATCCTGATGATCGGGGTGGTGGGCATGCTGCTGGACCTGGCCCTGGGCAAGGCCCAGAAACTGGTGGAATACAAAGAATGAGCGGTCCGGCACCGGTTTCCGGTGCCGGCCTCAACCCTCCGAATGGAGACCTGTTATGAGTAAATCATTCCTGGAAGTAGATGGCCTGTCCAAGGTGTATCCGGACGGCCAGGGCGGTGAGTTGACCGTCTTCGAGGATATCCGCTTTGCCCTGGAGAAAGGTGAGTTTGTTTGCATCATCGGCCACTCTGGCTGCGGCAAATCCACCATCCTGAATGTGCTGGCAGGCCTGGACGAAGCCAGTGCCGGCAATGTGGTGATGAACGGCAAGGAAATCAAAGGCCCCGGCCTTGAGCGCGGCGTGGTGTTCCAGAACTACAGTCTGCTGCCCTGGAAAACTACCCTGAATAACATCGTGTTCGCGGTGAAAGCCCGTTGGCCTGAGTGGTCAAAAGAGAAAGTGAAGGAACATAGCGAGCGCTACCTGAAAATGGTGGGCCTGGACCACGCCCTGAACCGCAAGCCGTCCCAGTTGTCCGGCGGCATGCGCCAGCGGGTGAGCATCGCCCGGGCCTTCGCTACGCAGCCTGAACTCCTGCTGCTGGACGAGCCTTTCGGCGCGCTGGATGCGCTCACCCGTGGCGTGATCCAGGACGAACTGGTGAAAATCTGGGAAGAAACCCGCCAGACCGTGTTCATGATCACCCATGACGTGGACGAAGCCATACTGCTTTCCGACCGCATCTTCCTGATGTCCAACGGGCCCAACGCCCGCATCGCCGAAAGCGTGAAAGTGGACATCCCACACCCACGGGCCCGGGCCACCATTTTCCAGAACCCGGCCTATCACAAAACCCGGGACTACCTGGTGGACTTCCTGGTCAACCGCAGCGGCTCGGCCCTGCCGGAAAAAGATGGCAGCCCGAAAGTTGCCGAGCCTGCCAAGGGCGTTAGCCAATCCACGCCCGAGGTGTCCAAAACCGAATCCGAAACTACCGCCCGCGCGGTGAATGCCTGACGTTACAACCCAAGAGAGGAAAACAGCCATGATGAACAAAGAACTGATGACCGCAAAAATCCTGGAAGCCAAAGTGTCCAAGGGCATGACCTGGGAAGCCATCGCCGAAGCCATCGGCATGTCCCCGGTGTTCACCACCTCTGCCGCCCTGGGCATGAACAGCCTCAGCGAAGACAAGGCTTTTGCCCTGTGCGAAACCCTGGGCCTGGAAAAGCCGGTGGCCGAAGCTCTGCAGGTGTGCCCGAAAAAAGCCTGGGATGGTGCCGTGCCCCAGGATCCGCTGATCTACCGTCTGTATGAAGTGGTGGGCGTTTACGGCGACACCATGAAGGAACTCATTCACGAGAAGTTCGGTGACGGCATCATGAGTGCCATCGATTTCACCATGGACATCGAGAAGGAGGAGAATCCGAAGGGCGACCGTGTGGTGGTTACCATGAACGGGAAGTTCCTGCCTTATAAGGCCTGGTAATTCGTATGTGCCTGCCTCTGTAGCCTGTTGGTTGAGGGGCGGGCTTGCGGGGTGGCAGGTGGATTTCTCTTGGAAAAAGCAACTCGCTTCGCTCAGACATCTTTTTCCGGCGAAAAATCCACCTGCCACCCCCGTACCTGCCCGCCAGACCTCAGGCTACAAAAAGACCCTGCCCGCGAAACCTCAGGCTACGAAAAGACTATGCCCCCAGAGCCTCAGGCCGATCGAGACCGGGCCACAGACCCAGCCGCCAGGGCAACCTCAGCAACTGTATGCAGCTTCTCCAGTTGCGACTGCAACATGGCAATCGGCCGCGTGCCCTCCAACGTCAACGCGATATCCAGATGCTCGCCGGCGGTTTCGACGGCCATGGTGGCGATCCGGAACCCTCGGATGCGGACCACCTGGCAGAGCCGCTCCAGGGCGGCGGCTTCTTGGGTCATTCGGCAGTTGATGGTGTAGCTGGGCGTTGATGGCTTGTTTTGCGGGTTCATGCAACTTGCTCCTTGCTGGCTTTGGCGGTTCGGGCGGTTTCGTCGATCATGTCGGTGTTGCTGGCGCCGGGTTTGACGATGGGCCAGACGTTTTCTTCACGGCTGATGGCTACGTGCAGCAGCATCGGGCCGTTGTAGGCCAGGATGGTTTCGATGCCACGGCGGATCTGGTCGGTGCGTTCGATGTGCAGGGCCGGGATGTCGAAGGCGCGGGCCATGGCGACGAAGTCAGGATTGTCGTCCAGGTTTATCTGGCTTTCCCGGTTGTTGTAGAACAGCTCCTGCTGCTGGCGGACCATGCCTAGGCACTGGTTGTCCATCACGATCAGTTTCACCGGCAGGTTGTAGCGGCGAATGGTGGCCAGCTCCTGAGCGTTCATCATGAACGAGCCGTCGCCGGTAACGTTGATGACGGTACTCTTTCGATCCGCAAACTGCGCGCCGATGGCCGCGGGCAGGCCGAAGCCCATGGTGCCCAGGCCGCCGCTGGTGAGGTGGTGGCGTGGGTGATCGAAATCGTAGTGCTGGGCCACCCACATCTGGTGTTGGCCAACGTCGCAGGCAATTATGGTGTCGTCTGGAGCGATCCGGGAGAGCTGGCGAATGAAGGCCGGGCCGGTGATCGGGGCCAGGGGCTCTTCGTTGTCGGCGGCGTGGAAGCCACCGGTGGTGTACCAGGTGCGGCATTGTTTTTGCCACTCCTTGATGGCCAGTGGCTCTGCTTGCAATGCCTCAGTCAGTGACGTCAGGATTTCGTTCAGGTCGCCCCGGATGGCCAGATCGGCGTCGCGAAGTTTGTTGATCTCGGCGGCGTCGGCGTCGATGTGGATCAATTTGGAGTTGGGGGCAAAGCCGCCGAGTTTGCCGGTGGCGCGGTCGTCCAGGCGGGCACCGATGACCAGCAGCAGGTCGCACTCGTCGACGGCCTTGTTGGCGGCCCGGGAGCCGTGCATGCCCAGCATGCCGAGGTTGTAGGGGTTGTGTTTGCCGGGGTTGCCAATGCCCTTCAGCGTGACAACCGCCGGCAGGGCTGAGGATTCGGCAAAGGCCCGGAAGGTCTCCTCGGCATGGGCCAGGCTGATACCGCCACCACTGTAGAGCAGGGGCTTATAAGCGGCCCGCAACATCGCCAGGGCTTCCTTCAGGTCTGGCGAAGTTGGCTCACAGGGCTGAGCCTGGGGGAAGGGGGCATCGGCAACGTTGCTCAGCAACAGGTCCTTGGGGATATCAACCCAGACCGGTCCGGGGCGGCCGCTCTGGGCCAAATCGATCGCCTCTTCCATGATGGCGGGCAGGCTGTCGGCATCGTCGATCAGATAGCTGTGTTTAACGATGCCCAGAGTCATGCCCAGTACGTCGGTTTCCTGGAAGGCGTCTGTGCCGATCAGGCCAGACGGCACCTGGCCGGTGATTACCAGCATGGGAATGGAATCACGGTGAGCATTGGCAACGCCGGTGATCAGGTTGGTGGCACCGGGGCCAGAAGTGGCAATGCACACGCCCAGCTTGCCGCTGGCCCGGGCGTAGCCATCGGCCGCCAGGGCACAGCCCTGTTCGTGGCGGCACAGCACGTGTTCCACGCCCACATCGTCCACCAGCGCGTCGTATAGCGGCATGATGCAGCCGCCCGGATAGCCGAATACCGTGCTGATGTTGTGCCGGTGGAACGCTTCAAGAATGTGCTGTGCGCCGTTCATGGTCGTTTTTCCCTTTTCTTCTGCCGTAAAAAAAGAAACCCCCGGGACCTTTCGGTGCCGGGGGTTTCTGGTGTTTTGTCAGGTTTGTCGCTATCTCACCCGCTTGTCCACGCAGAAGCCCCCGGACGGTACCACGACCACCAGGACAAGCTTCACAAGGACAATCACTGCGTTGAGATTCATAAAATCGACAGTCTGCTCTGAATTCGTAAAAAGATTCTGTGTAGAATCTACCCCACGTTTTTAGACGGATGCAACCGTTAATTGCCGGTTTTTTCTGTCACCCTTCGAATCAGGAACAGTGAGCATTCAATGACGAAAGCAAAATGGGGTTCTCTCGGACTGTCACTTCTGATCGTAATCGCGCTGGTGGTCTGGATGGCGACCGGTGAGGTGAAGGTCGCCAGTGACGAGGCTCCGGAACGTCAGGATGGCGGCGATGGTCAGCTCACTACGGTTCAGGTGGAAACCCTGGCGGCGCGGCTTCATGAGCCGGGGCTGATGCTGCAGGGCCAGTTGGAGCCCTGGAATTCGGTCACACTGAGTGCCCAGGTGCCTGGCCGGGTGGAATCCCTGGCGGTGGGTCTCGGTGAGCAGGTTCGGCAGGGGCAGACGTTGCTGACGCTATCGGATGAGGGGCGAAGTGCTGCGGTTTCGCGCTGGCAGTCGCGGGTTCGGGAGCTTGAAGCGGACCTTGTGGCCGCCCGTCGGCTGCGTGCCAACAACCTTGCTTCGGAGTCGCAGATCCTGAGTCTGGAAAGTGAGCTTGCGGGGGCGGAAGCGGAACTGACCAGTGCCCGTCAGGCGGTCAGTCACCTCACCCCCAAGGCACCATTTGACGGCACGATCAACAGCAAATCGGTGGATATAGGCGATCTGGTGCAGGTGGGGTCACCGCTGTTTGAGCTGGTGCGGGTGGATAGACTGAAGGCCACCGCGCGGATCCCCCAGCAATCAGTGGGTGATGTGGCGCCCGGCCAGGCGGTTCGTGTGGATTTGCTGGATGGCAGTCGTCTTTCTGGCGTGGTGACCTTTGTCGCCAGCGCCGCCTCCCCGGAAACCCGGAGTTTTGCTGTTGAAATCGCCGTTGAGAATCCGGATCGCAAGCGGGTTGCGGGTGGCAGTGCCAGCCTGCGGGTGGCGTTGCCGGAGGTGAAGGCCATGTTTATCTCGCCTGCTTACCTGTCCCTCGGTGACGATGGTCGCCCCGGTGTGAAGTACGTGAACGGCGAGAATCGCGTGGAGTTCGGTGAAGTGAAGCTGTTGAGCGTGTCCACCGAAGGCGCCTGGGTTACCGGTTTGCCGGATGAGATCCGGCTGATTACCCGCGGTGGCGGATTTGTCAGCATCGGCGAGCAGGTGGTGCCCGTTGATGCCGCCGAAAACAGGGGGTAGGGCAGATGCGCAGCCTGATCTTCGCCGCCATTGACCGCAGCCGGACCACCCTGCTCACGCTGCTGTTCCTGATTCTGGGCGGTATCGCCGCGTTCCAGACCATTCCCAAGGAAGCCAACCCCGACGTCACCATTCCGATGATCTATGTGTCCATGACCCTGGACGGTATCAGCCCGGAGGATGCCGAGCGTTTGTTGGTGCGCCCGATGGAGCAGGAGCTGCGTTCTCTGGAGGGTATCAAGGAAATGCGGGGAACGGCCTCGGAGGGCCATGCGTCGGTCATGCTGGAGTTCGATGCCGGGTTTGATCCGGACAAGGCGTTGCAGGATGTGCGGGAGAAGGTGGATACCGCCCGTACCAAACTGCCCCAGGAAGCGGATGAGCCCAGGGTGAACGAGATCAACGTGTCCCTGTTTCCGGTCCTGTCCGTGGGTCTCTCCGGCCCATTGTCGGAGCGCGAGCTGATCACCATTGCCCGCCGGTTCCAGGATGCCATCGAGTCCATTCCGGAAGTGCTCGAAGTGGAGATTGGTGGTGATCGCGAGGACCTGTTGGAAATTGTGGTCGATCCCCAGGTGCTGGAGAGCTACGGAATCGACTTCGATCAACTGGCTTCCCTGGTAACGCGCAACAACCAGCTGGTCGCTGCAGGCTCTCTGGATACCGGAAATGGCCGCATGGCGCTGAAGGTGCCCGGAGTGATCGAGACCATTGAGGATGTTATGTCCATGCCGGTCAAGGTGGACGGCGATACGGTAGTCACCTTTGGCGATGTCGCCATGCTCCAGCGCACCTTCAAGGACCCCACCGGCTTTGCCCGTATCAACGGCGAGCCGGCGCTGGTGCTGGAAGTGTCCAAACGCTCCGGTGCCAACATCATCGAGACCATTGCCCAGGTCCGTCAGTTGATCGAAGAGGCCAAACCGCAGTTGCCGGATTCGCTGGAAATTCGCTACATCATGGATCAGTCCGAGGAAGTGCGGGATATCCTCAGTGACCTGCTGAATAACGTGCTCACGGCCATCGTGCTGGTCCTGATCGTGGTTATCGCTGCCATGGGGCCCCGTTCAGCGGTGATGGTGGGACTGACCATCCCGGGCGCGTTCCTCACGGGTATCCTGGTGATCTGGAGTATGGGGCTCACGCTCAACATTGTGGTGCTGTTCAGCCTGATCCTGGTAGCGGGCATGCTGGTGGATGGCGCCATCGTGGTGTCCGAGCTGGCCGACCGGAACCTGTCGGAAGGGCAGACGGTCAAGCACGCCTGGGCCGAGGCGGCGAGCCGCATGGCCTGGCCCATTATTGCGTCGACCGCAACCACCTTGGCCGTGTTTGTACCGCTGCTATTTTGGCCGGGCGTGGTGGGAGAATTCATGAAATTCCTGCCGCTGACGGTGATCATCTGCCTGATCGCTTCCCTGGCCATGGCGCTGGTGTTCCTGCCCGTGCTGGGCAGCACCAGTGGAGGCCGCCGCGCGCGCCAGGGAAACTCACAGGGTCGACTGATGCAGGGTTATCGGCAGGTACTGGCACTGCTGCTCAAGTCACCGGGGCTGACGCTGATCGGTGTGCTCTGTGTGATCGCCGTGATCTATGCCGCATACGCCCGCTTCAACCACGGGGTGGAGTTCTTCCCCAGTGTGGAGCCGGATTCTGCCCAGGTGCAGGTGAGGGCGCGAGGCGATCTCTCGGTGTGGGAACGGGATGCCATTGTGCGGGAAGTGGAGCAGCGGCTGCGGGGTATGCCAGAGGTAAAGGCCCTTTACGCCCGCTCGATGGTCCAGACCAGCTCACAGTTGGCGCCGGATGTTATCGGCGTTCTGCAGTTCCAGTTTACTGACTGGTTCACCCGGCGACCGGCCAGTGAGATTCTCGAGGACTTCCGGGAATTGACCTCCGATATTCCTGGCATTGAACTGGAATTCCGCAAGCAGGAGGGTGGTCCTGCAGAAGGCAAGCCGATAGAGCTTCAGGTGAGCAGCCGGGAGGCGAACAGCCTCAATGGCTACGTGGACGAAATCAAAGATCGAATTCGCGAACTCGGTGGCTTCGTGGATATTGAAGACGACCGGAGCCTGCCCGGTATCGAGTGGCGACTGCAGGTAGACCGGGAAGCCGCTGCCCGGTTTGGCACCGATGTCCTGGGTATCGGAAGTGCCGTGCGCCTGGTTACCAACGGATTGAAACTGGCGACCTATCGCCCGGAAGACGTGCGGGACGAAGTGGACATTGTGGTGCGCGTGCCCAACAACTGGCGGGAACTGGACCACCTGCAACGCCAGACCATCCATACCTCCCGGGGCCAGGTACCGCTTTCCGAATTCGTGGATCTTCGCCCGGGAGACAAGACCAACAGTATTGTCCGGGTGGATGGCCAGCGGACCGTGACGATCAAATCCGATCTGGCACCTGGCCGTCGTGTGGACGAGCTGCTGCGGGCCCTGCAGGCGGAGATGCCAGAACCACCCGAGGGTGTTTCGGTGAAGTTTGCCGGCGAGAACGAGGATCAGCAACAGGCCTCCAACTTCCTGGCGACCGCCTTCCTGGTGGCTATCGGGTTGATGCTGTTGATACTGGTGACACAGTTCAATTCGATGTACCAGACCTTCCTGATTCTGTCGGCGATCGTACTGTCGACGGCGGGCGTGCTGATGGGCCTGCTGTTCACGGGCCAGTCGTTTGGCATTGTGATGGTGGGAATGGGCACGATTGCACTGGCGGGCATCGTAGTAAACAACAACATCATTCTGATCGATACCTATAACCAGATGCGCAAGGACGGCATGGAGGCCTATGAGGCCGCCCTGGAAACCGGTTGCCTGCGTCTGCGGCCGGTTCTGCTCACGGCTATAACCACCGTGCTGGGGCTGATGCCGATGGTTCTGGGCGTCAATGTGGATTTGATTACGCCGTCCCTTGGTCTGGGCGCGCCTTCCACTCAGTGGTGGACCCAGCTTTCCAGTGCGATCGCCGGCGGACTGGCATTTGCGACGGTACTGACGCTGTTGCTCACGCCGTCGTTGCTGGTATTGGGCAACCGGGCTGGCCAGGCTTTCGGGAGGCTGACCAGCCGGTTTCGCAGCGCCTAGTGCCTGATCCGGTTCGCCAACTCCCGGGCTTTGGTGGCCATGGCCTCAAGTTCAGGAACGGTACGCAGGTTGTTTTCTGCGGCCTGGTGCATGGCTTCTGACGTTTCGGCTACATCTGTGACATTGCGGTTAATGTCTTCACAGACGCTGGTCTGCTCTTCGGCTGCCGTGGCTACCTGGGTTGTCGCATCATTGATGCTGCCCATCCGCCGGTTGATTTCCCCCAGGGTGGCGCGCACGGCTTCCACCGCCTCGCTGCTTTCCTGAGCCACAACGCTTGACGCCTGCATGAACTCGGTGGCGTCTCTTGAAGCGCCACTGATGGCGCCAATGATCTGGTCGATCTCGACAGTCGCTTCCTGGGTTTTCGCCGCCAGATTGCGCACCTCATCGGCAACCACGGCAAAGCCACGACCGGCGTCGCCTGCCCGGGCCGCTTCGATGGCGGCGTTCAGCGCCAGCAGGTTGGTCTGGTCCGCAATCTCCCGGATGACCTGCATGACGTCGCCTACTTTTTTACCATCGCTGGCGAGCTGATTGACGGTTTCGGCGGAGCTTCGAATCTGATCCGTAAGCCGCCGCATGCTGTCTACTGCCGTGTTTATCTGCGAGTCGGCAGTGGCGGTTTCGTCAGATGTCTGACTGACTTCGGTAGCCACTGAAGCCGCGTGACTGGCGACATCTTCGGCCGTCGCCGACATCTCGTTCATGGCTGTGGCGATTTGCTCAATGCGCTGGTGGGCAAGGTCGGACTGGCTGACAACACTGTCGGCGTTCTTGCGGATCAACTCTCCGGTTTCGTTCAGTTGCCTGGCGTTCTCGCTCAGCTGATTTCCGGTATCGCTGAGGAAACGGTGCAGGCTTCGTGCGGCATCGGCCAGTTGTCCCAATTCGTCGGCGCGTTGCATGGTGACCGGATCGGAAAGGTCACCGTCTCCCAGGCGAGCAATCTGTGACGTAAGCTTCTGAGCTGGACGAACCACGCCCGAAAGCAGGATCAGAATCAGGGCGATGGTGCCCAGAACGATCGCGGCGATCAACAGACCTGCAACCAGCCAGCTACGTTCTGTAACTACGGTATTGAGGGTATCGGCCCTTACAAGACTGTCTTCCCGGACCGCCGCCGCGGCATCGACGATCAGTCTGGCGGGTTCCCGGTCAATTCCTTGTACCGCCGTATCGCCCGCGTTCGGATCGAATCCGGACCGGGTGAATGCTTCAAACCCCTGACGGTAGGCTCTTCCCATCGTCTGGTGTGCCCGTTTGAAATCAGACATCAGAGCTTTTGCTTCGGGCTCCTGGATGCGGGGAATAAGCTCATCAAGCTGGCTCTGGATAGACGCCTCGCGCTCCTGGAATCGGCCCCAGTATTTATCCAGTTGATCAGGGTCTGACCCGCGGATCAGGACGTTTTTCCACTCCTGGACCTGGGTCTTGAACTCTGACAGCACGTCCTGGGCTTCCAGGGCATTGACCATCCTGGTGCCCACGAGTTCGTTGAAGTCGTCTTTGACTTTCAGGGAGAAATTCAGGTAAATCACCGCCACGGCGGCGACAATAAGGTTTGCCGTAAGGACGACGAGAAGGACCCGGTTGAGAATGCTCTTGGAATACCAGTTCATTGATACTTACCGATCAGGATGTAGGTGACAGACCATTTGTCGTGGCAGTTTCTAGTATATGTTTATTGATATGTCGGCATCGCAACTAAAACCATGAGACTTTATATCAATTTGTTTATGAACTTTTTATGACAGGCTTCTGATGGCGAATCCGCTGAGTGTTCTTTATCGGGATGAGTATCTTCTGATTGTCCACAAGCCAGCTGGCTTGCTGGTGCATCGAAGCCCCATCGACAGACACGAAACCGAGTTTGCCCTGCAATATGCCAGGGCGCTCAATGATGGCGAGCATGTCTACCCGGTACATCGACTGGACCGGCCCACCTCGGGCATCCTGGCGTTTGCCAGGGACAGCGACACCGCTCGCACGCTGGGTTTGGCAATGATGGCCGGGGATGTGGCGAAAACCTATCTGGCCATGGTGCGTGGCTGGCCGCCGGAACAAGGGGAGATTGATTATCCCCTGAGGGAAGAGCCGGAAGATCGGCGGCTGAAAGGGATCGAACAGCCGGTGCGCAATGCGCTTACCCATTACCGCACCCTGGCGACTACCGAGATACCGGTGGAAATCGAGAAATACCCGACCAGTCGCTACGCCGTGGTCGAATTGTCCCCGAAAACAGGCCGGAAGCATCAGTTGCGAAGGCACATGAAGCATATCAACCACCCGATGATTGGCGACGCCAATCACGGCCGGGGCCGACACAACCGTTATTTTGCCGAGCGTTTCGGTGAGGGGCGTCTGATGCTGGCGGCCACAATGATGGCCTTTCGCCATCCTGTTTCGGGTGAACCCCTGACGGTCAGCGCTGTGCCTGAGGCGAGCTTCCTTGAGGTGTTATCAATATTTCCCGGGTTTGATGTGCGCAATCACCTGGAGCAATAGCGGCTAATGAAGTCGGAATAGGGCAGCGGTTTGCTGTAACGGTAGCCCTGGAGGTAGTCGCAGCCTTTCTCGAACAACCAGGCTTCATGGGCTTCGCTTTCTACCCCTTCGGCGACCACCGAAAGCCCGAGCCCCCTGGCCAACCCGATGATCGACAGGGTGATTGCGCAATCGTTGTCGTCATCAGGGAGGTTGTTGATAAACGATCGGTCGATCTTGATGCGGGAGAAGGGCAGGGTTTTTAGCCGCGACAGCGATGAATAACCGGTGCCGAAATCATCAATGGCAAGCTCCGCGCCCGCCTCTACCAGCTGCTCCAGAATCCGACCTATCCCACTGAAATCGCCCTGGATCGAATCCTCGGTCACTTCAAACTGAAGGGCACTGACTGGCATATCCTGGTTCTTGCAGATTTCTCTCACCAACTCCGGTAATTCCGGCACCAGTACCTGCTCGGCTGAGAGGTTGACGGATATGGTGGGTAAAGGGGTGTTCTGGTCTTTCGCCTGACGCCAGTGGTCGCAGACGTTTCTGAGTACACAGGCTCCCAGTTCATACATAAGCCCTGCACTGCGTGCCACATCCAGAAACTCAATCGGTGACAGCCAGCCGCGCTGTGGATGCTCCCAGCGAACCAGCGCCTCGGCACTTTCCAGCTGTGTTCCCGTGCGGTCCATGATTGGCTGGTAGAATACATCGAGGCCGTTGGTTTTGAGCGTTTCCCGCAATTCGCTTTCCAGCGCAAATCGGGAGCGTGCTGTCATCTGGATTTCCGAGTCGAACAGCGTGGACCGGTCCCGGCCCTGCCTTTTGGCATGATACATGGCCGCTTCAGCCCCGCGGAGAAGTTCCTCGGGTTCACGACAGTCGCCCGGGAAGTGACAGATACCCACGCTGGCACTCACGTTCAGGTCCTGGTCGGACACCCGGATTGGCTGGCGGATCCGGGTCTGGATCTCCTGGGTGACTTCATCAAGAAACCCGGGCAGGGTGTAGTTGCGGATGACGAGAGCAAATTCGTCGCCACCAATTCGGGCCAGGAAGTCCTTACCCGCCAACTGGATGTCTTTCAGGCGCATACCGATGTCGGCGATCACCTGATCGCCCGCCTGGGGGCCCAGTCCATCGTTAATGGTTTTCAAACGGTCGACATCTATCCAGAGTAGCGCCAGGCTGCCGGTGCCCCGACGTTTGATCTTGCGCACCAGATGGCTCAAACGGTCACGCAGCGAATCTATATTGGCGAGGCCGGTGAGAGAGTCGTAGCGGCTGACGTATTCCAGGGCGCGTTTCGACCTCAGCCACGCTTCATGGGTGTTCATGAGGCTTATGGTGTCAGCGATGGCGGCTGCTAATGAGATATCCGGAACCGACCAGGCACGGCGGGTATCCGATTCAAGGCAGACAACACCACTGAGTTGTTCTCCGTCGAAAATCGGTGCGTCCAGCATGGAATGAATGTTCTGAACAGACAGATAGTCCCGGTCGAATGAGCGGGTGCGGATATCATTGCGGGCATCATCAACGGCAATGACCCGTTCTTCTGTAATAGCCTGGAAGTACTCGGGGTGGTCTGAGCGGAACAGGTTGAATTCGGCGCCATTCTGCGCCAGGCAGCAGTTGCTGTCGGGCTGCTCTCGGTCGTGCAGCCATTCGCACCGAATCCGATCCCGTTCCGGTGGAAACAGCCAGACACTTGCCCGTTTTACACCCAGCAGGCGGGTGCACAGCTCCATAAGGGCTGCCAGCTTGCGGGGGCGGGGCATTTCGATAAAGCTGATGTTATGGCTCAGTTCCATCAGTGACCTGTGATGGGTCACCAGGACTTCACTGTCACGCATGGCAGGGCTCAATATGGTGTGCCTTTACTGGAAATACGAACGGTCCTCGGTGTCGGTTCGGCCCAGAGGTCAGGTTGTTTCTGAGCTTCCTAAAGAATATGGCAGCTGTTGTTATGGGTGTCCACTTTTACAGGGTATCGGCCAGAGAGTCCCTGGCGTTACGGTCTTCGTTGGTTAAATCTTGCTGTTTGAGCTCGTAGAGCTGTGGCCACGGATGGTTAGCCTCCAGCGTGTAGGCGATATCAAGAAGCGTAGATTCGCCCCCATGACGGCCCATGAAATGAACGGATACCGGCAGATTATCGGGGGTTCGCCCCGCGGGTATGGAGATTGCCGGTGCGCCCGTGGCGTTGGCCAGTGGGGTGAAGCTGACATACTGGCGCAGCCGCTCGAACAGGGTATCGAAAGGTACGTCGGGGCTTAGGTGACCAAGGGTGGGCGTTGTGTGGCCGAGCACCGGCGTGAGCACGGCATCGAAACCTGCCATGGCATGGGCGTAGTCGTGCCAGGAGCGCCTGAGCCGCCAGAGTGCGGCGGGCAGGCGCCAGAACTGTCGTCTGAACATTCTGTCCAGCCCGTTGGTTAGCCCATCCGTTCTGCGTTTGTCGAAGTCCGGGTGAAGCATTTTGCGGCCATTGGTCCTGACACCGAAAGCAAGCAGGGCCCAGTAGAGAGCAAAATCTTCAGGAAAGGCGCTGTGCACGGGTACGGGGACAGGTTCAATCCGGTGCCCAAGCCTTTCCAGTCTGAGAGCGGTTTCTTCGACGGTCTGGCAAGTGATGTTGTCGGTTTTATGGCCATTGATGGAGTCCAGCACCAGGCCTATCTTCAGGGGCCGACCCGAAGGCCCTTGAATGTTTCCCACTGCTGGCAGCTTCGGGTTCCGGTAATAGCTTTCTGCCTGGTCGAGAAAATTGGCCGTATCCCGCACCGAACGGGTCACCACGCCTTCGCTGATTATGTTGATGGGCAGGGAGGCGGCCGCCTCGTTATCGATCAATCGTCCTCGTGTGGGTTTGAGGCCGACCAGGCCGCAGCAAGCGGCCGGAATGCGGATGGAGCCTCCGCCGTCATTGGCATGGGCAATGGGCACCACGCCGGCGGCCACCAGGGCTGCTGAACCGCCGGATGACGCGCCAGATGAATAGGCGAGATTCCAGGGGTTTCTTGTGGCCGGACCGTGGGCAGGCTCGGTAGAGGCGTTGAAGCCGAATTCGGGCAGCGTGCTTTTGCCAAGGCACAGGAAACCCTGGGCAAGCAGTTGTCGGGCAAATGGGCTGGTATCGGAAGCCGGTATTTCAGGCACGGCCAGAGAGCCCTGGCGTGTGGCCAGTCCTGTCACGTTGGTGTTGTCTTTGATAAAGGTCGGAATGCCCCGGAACAAGCTCTGGGTACCCGCCTTTGCCTCTGCGTCGCATCTGGAGGCGGTTTGGAGTGCCTCGTCGTAGTTCGCCAGAGCCACGCCATGGATCAGCGGGTCGGCTGCCTGGGCCCGGGCGATGGCAGCGCGGGTCAGTTCCGTGACTGAAATCTCCCGGTTGCGGATTTTCTCTGCCAGGGTTGTTGCGTCATCGCGCCCCATCACGTCGTTGCAGAATGTATGGCAAGACTGAGGGATTTCGGGGGCGCTCATAACAGAATTCTCCGGAAAATGACTTTTCCACTCTAATGCATTTAAAAACGTGATGATATGTCATTTTAGGAAGGGTTGGCCCCAGAGTGCCCTGACTCCCACCCCAAACCCTTTTCACAGACGCCTACAGATAATAAGCTGTCGGCCTTAACCCGTTGTAAGCGATCCCGATGGAAGTTATTGAACCCCTCGTACGCCACTTTCTTGGCATTTTCTTTCTGATGATCGGTCTGCAGTTTGCTGGCCGGAGCCTCGGCTTGTATCAGCGTATGCACTTTTCGCACATTAACTATGGTGAGCGAGGGACTGCGCCCTGGTGGCATCGACAGATTTTCAATGTCTTTCGTGCGCTCATTCTGGGTATTTGCGTGGTGCGCATTTTTGCAGATGTTGACGGCTGGCTGGGCGTTTTCGGCCCGCTCTACTTCTGGCCCGTTTTGCTGGCCGGCATGCTGCTGCTGATCGGCTCATATACGGCCGTAAACTATCTGCAGGCCTACATGCACGAAGACTGGCGCTCCGGGATTGATCCGCGCAAGGATCATCGCAAACTGCTGACAAGCGGTCCGTTTGGCCGCTCGCGGAACCCTCTGTTTATGGCTGTGATGGCGGGACAGCTCGGGTTTTTCCTGGCGCTACCCAGTGTGTTTTCCCTGGTGTGTCTGGTGGCTGGCGTACTCGTGATTACCCGCCAGGCCCGGGAGGAGGAGAAGGCGCTGGCGGACAAGTTCGGCGAAGATTACGAGCGTTATCGGGTGCGCGTGCCTCGTTGGTTCTGACCCGATAACCGGGAATGGCGCTACGCGGATTTTTTCCGCGCCTCCTTGATCACATCGTAGGCATGACTGATTTCGCGGGTGCGTTCCTCCGCCATCTCCCGCATGCTCTCCGGCAATCCCCGGCCCGCGAGTTTATCCGGGTGGTTCTCGCTCATCAGCTTCCGGTAGGCCTTCTTGAGTTCTTCATCACTGGCCGACGAGGACACCCCCAGAACCTTGTAGGCATCGCTGATCTGATCCGCTGACGAAGGCTGGCCGGCGCCGGCCCGGTGGGTGTGGGCGCCCCGAAGCATGGCTTCAAGTTGGTCCACCTGGCTCTCTGGCAATCCCAGGCCACGGGCTATCCGTACCAGCATTTCGTGTTCGGCCGGATGTATCTTGCCGTCCGCAGCCACCGCCGATACCTGAACCTGCAGAAACATCTGCAGGAAGGCCGGCTGCCGCCCGCTGGCCTGGAGAAAGCGGTTCAGCTCGGCATCCAGATCAAAGTCCGGCTCCTTGCCCCGGTTGAAGGCGGCTTTGGCCTTTTCCTTCTGGTCTTCATTCAGGCGGAAGCGCACGAACATGGCTTCGGCCATCTGGATTTCATCCCTGGATATTACGCCGTCCGCCTTGCACAGGGCGCCCATTACCGCGAAGACGGATTCAATAAAGCCGGACTGGATGCTCTGGAGCTTGCCAATCAGCCGGCGTTTGAGAAGGTTCAAGAGAAAGGCGCCAATCGCCGCACCGATCAGAAAACCGGGGAATTTGCCAAAGGCGTAGCCAATCAGGCCGCCAATTATGATTGCAAACAGCATTAAGATGTCCTTAACAGGGATGAATCAGCCCATAGAATATACGTGTTTTTCAGGCTGGCTTCATGAACAGGCTTTCATCGACCTCATCGATCTGCGCCGGTTTCAGGTGCTGGTTGGCGTAACGCTTGTAGGCGCCTGAACGAATAAAGAGCTCGAATACTGCCCGGTCGATGTGTCCGTCTTCAACCATGCGGGCCATGATGGTGAGGGATTCTGTCAGGGTTTTGCCGTCTTTGTAGGGGCGGTCTACGGCGGTCAGTGCTTCGAACACATCGGCGACCGCCATGATCCGTTCGGGTATGCCCATCTCCGCCGCTCTCAGGCCGCAGGGATAGCCCCGGCCATCCATGCGTTCGTGGTGGGTTCCCGCCAGCCGGGGGACATTGGCAAGGCGGTCGGGCAGTGGCAGTGCGTCCAGCATACAAATGGTCTGCACAATGTGTTCATTGATCTTGAAGCGCTCTTCGTCTGTCAGCGTGCCCTTGACCACCGTCAGGTTGTGCAGCTCCCCGCGGTTGTAGGCGTACGCGGGCAGTTCCATATCGAAACCCCAACGGTTTCTCGGGTCGTCTTTTTGGACCGGAGGAATCTGGTCGCCCCAGGGCCGGAGATGTTCCGGTTTGTCGGCTAACAGCTTTTCCGGGCAGGGCAGTGGTGGTTCCGGACGGTCCTCCAGGGCATTCCTCTCGTCGGGAGACAGGCCGAGGCGGTCACTGAAATGACGCATCCAGGTTTGTTCTCCAATGCTGCGGATTTTTTGGATGTCCTCTTCGGCCATGAACTCACCGCCCTGATTGACTGCTGCAACCAGACGGAACTCTTCCTGCAGTCTGGCCCGGGTAGCCTGGCGTTCCCGGTCGGCGTCTTTCTCCTCATCACCGGACAGCACGCGGTTGAGGTAACGGATCTCGGCATCACGGTGCAGTACTTCGAACCGAGTACGGATCTCGTGGATGCGATTGTGGATGGTCTCCAGCTTGACCGCCTTGTCGACCACATACTCGGGGCTGGTGATCTTGCCGCAGTCGTGGAGCCAGGCGGCCAGTTGGAATTCCTGGAGTTGCTCGTCGGTCATGGTGAACGAGTCAAAGGCCTGCTCGTTGCTGGCGATCGCTTCATCAACCAGCATCTGGGCGAGCTTGGGAACCCGCTCACAGTGGCCGCCGGTGTAGGGTGATTTGGCGTCAATGGCATTGGCCACGAGCCGGATGATGCCCTCAAGCAGCGCCTGCTGGCTTTCTATGAGTTCCCGGGTTTCGATGGCAACGGCGGCAGAGCCGGCAATTTCGTCCACGAAGACGATCAGGTCGTCGCTCAGTTGGGTGTGGTCGCCCAGCTCCATTTCGATCGCCAGGACACCGATCAGCTGCTTGCGACGGTTTCTGAGAACTGCAAACACAGGATGCCCGGAGATCTGCTGTCGCAGCAGACGGATAATCTCGTTATCGTCGAGTTCCGCTCGCACATCCACGATGGTGTCCGGCAGCTGAAGGTCCTGGTTGACCGCCAGTGAGAGTTGGTTCCTCTGGCGCGCAAACAGGTAGATGCCGCCGCGCTTCTGGCCAACAATATGGATAATCTGCTCAAGAATGTCCCGGAGCAGATGATTCAGGTCCTGGCCCCGGTTCAGCACGGTGGCGATGCTCTGGAAGCTTCGGATGGTTTGTGCCATGTCGTCCAGGGCCACACTCAGTTGGCGTGCCTCGCGGATGTGGGAGTCGGACCGGACCGCAGTATCGAAACGGAACCGTGACAGCCGGCTGACCTGGTCGGTCAGGTGCTCCAGGGGACGTCCGACCCGACGACCCAGAAACCAACCGATGACCAGAAGCAGCAGAGCAATGAGCCCCGCGATCACGGTTTGCCGGACAAGGGCTGCCCAGACGTCAGCCAGCAGCTCGTCTGATGGAATCGCCACGGCAATGCTCAGCCCTTCCTGTTGCAGGGCACTGAGAGGCTCGGTCATTCCATACCAGTCTTTGCCTTCAGCACTGAACCGGGTAACAGAACTGTCCGCCATCAGCTCTCCTCTCCGGTCCAGGGCCCCTGAAATCGCCGGCCCTGGCTCTCTCGCGTTCCCGGAATCCGCCAGAACTTCCCGATCCTGGTTCACGATGGCGATCCGGGTGTTCGCTGTCTGGCGAAGTTCTGCCAGCTGGTTGCTCAGGTCGGTCACGGTGACATCGATACCGAAAATGGTATCCGGGCCGCCGGTTTCCGCGGATGCCCGGCGGGAGAGGGTGATCCCGGTTTCCTGGGTGGTAAAGAACGCGTAGGGAGCGGAAAGCTCCGTGGAATCCGATGCTTTGGCGGCATCGAACCAGGGGCGCGTACGCGGATCGTAGTTGTATTCGGGGACCGGTCTCTGTTCAATCAGCTGCATGTCGGCATTGAAGAAACGCCATTGGCCCGGTGTTCCGTCACCTCCGTGAGTGATCGTCTGGAGTAGAAAACGGGTTTCGTTCGGCGCATCGGGAAACTGGAGTGTTCCGGAACTTCGAACCTTGCGCAGGAGAATAAAGTCTCCGTTCTGGTAACCGGCATAGACGGCGCTGACAATGTCACTACTGGTGAGTATGTCAGCCAATACCGGAAGCCGGTCGAGACGTTGCGACAAGGTCTGTGCACCTGCGAGGCTGTCGTGGCTGAGCACGGCAAGGGCGGTCGACGGCGGTGCGGTGATGGCCTGGATACGGTCATCAACGCTGACAGCCAGTTGCCGGGCGGTGGCGCCGGCGGCAGACACTTTGGCCGATTCCATGCCCCGGAAACTCTGACCAATAAGAACAATCGTGAGGACCAGCATCCCCAGAGTAATGGCCGATGCAATCAGAAGGGCCAGCGAAACCTGGGCCGACTGGCGTTTTCGATGCATGGATGATCCTTACCGGTGTAGATTGGCGTAAAGTGCCAGAGATGGCCCGTCTTACTGACAGCCTAGACGCTGGCCGTCGTTTTTTCCGTTTTTTTAGGTGGGATAAGCAGTTATGACTCAGGACCTGTTTGGCGAACAGCCTCCGGAACAGACCGTTGAGCCTCTGATGGAGGGGGCGGTGGTGCTGCGCCAATTTGCGCTGACAGACGCTGAAAGGCTCATGGAAGGTATTGAAAAGGTCACCTCAGAAGCGCCATTCAGGCACATGAAAACCCCGGGCGGCCATTCGATGTCTGCGGCCATGAGCTGCTGCGGGAATCTTGGCTGGGTCACCGACAGCCGAGGTTACCGGTATCAGTCCGAAGATCCCGAATCCGGCAAGCCATGGCCTGCCATGCCGGCTGTTTTTCGAGAACTGGCGATAAGCGCTGCAGACACCGCCGGTTTCGAGGGGTTTGAGCCGGATGCCTGCCTGATTAACCGATATCAGCCCGGGGCAAAAATGGGGCTGCACCAGGACAAGGATGAAGAGGATTTTAGCCAGCCGATTGTGTCGGTTTCCCTGGGTTTACCCATTGTTTTCCAGTTCGGCGGTCTGAAGCGCAGCGAACGTCCGATGCGGGTGCCCCTTGGCCATGGTGATGTCGTGGTCTGGGGTGGCCCTGCCCGGATGCGCTATCACGGTGTGCTGACACTCAAGGCCGGAGAGCATCCGCTGACAGGCGGTTACCGTTACAACCTCACGTTCCGGCGGGCCAGGTAAAAAATTATTGCAGCCAGGCGACCAGCAGTCCGGCTGCCAGCGAGAACACCATGGGGATGCCGACCAGGAAACCTGTCTGACGGTTGCCGACAAACCCAGCCAGCCCCGACTTCACCAGGTTGTTGGTGGCTGCGGCGATCACAATACCGATTACGGCTGTGCTTGCTGCCAGACTGTTATTGGACATGCGGGTCAGGGAGAGGGTGATGGCATCGACGTCGGCAATACCGGAGGTGGCCGCGAGAAAATAGATGCCGGCGTCACCCAGCCAGGTGCCCAGATACTCGCCCAGCAGGAGGATGCCCGTCAGTAACCCACCAAAAACCAGAGCCGAAGTCAGGTCCAGCGGGTTCTGGTTGAGTGCCGGCTGGCTGACACGAAGCTGTCGTTCGTTTTTTCGCCAGATGAAGAACGCTGGGCCGTACAACAGGGCGGTCATCACAACGACCGGCCAGACAAGGCTGGGTAGTAGATCCGGATTGATCACCAGGCAATACACAAGAATGCGCGGGAACATGGTGCCGCAGGCGATGAGTATGCCGGTGGCGAACTGAGCATTGAGCTGCGGATTTTTCGAGGCCTGGCGGGCAAAGTGCAGGGTGAGGGCGGTGGACGAGCTCAGTCCTGCGAACAGGCTGGTAAACAGGATTCCCTTGCGCGTGCCCGCTACCCGTATGGCGAAATAGCCCACAAAGGAAATGGAAGCGATCATCACCACCATCCACCAGATTTCCCGGGGGGTCAGTACTCCGCCGGGCCCCATCTTTTCATTCGGCAGCAACGGCAGCATGACCACGGAAATCAGCAGCAGTTTCAGTGCGGCATCCAGTTCGTGTTCCTTCAGCTTGTTCACCCAGCCGTGAATTTCTTCCTTGTTATCCAGAATGATTGCAGTCACGACCGCTGCGGCAGTGGCGATCACCGGGTCCACTGCTACTGCAACCGCACCGAAGCAAAACGTCAGCACCATACCGACCATGCCAGTGATGCTGAAGTTGCGGATGTGCTCAAGCCGCTCGCTGTAGGCCACAATGGCCATGGCCACAACGCTGACCAATAGCACCGGAAACGCCCACTCGGTAATTTCTTCCGCCAACACGGCCGAGATGCCACCAAGCAGACCGACCATGGCAAAGGTGCGGATACCGGCAATGCGTTCGCCCGATTTCTGTTCCCGGGCATCCCATCCTCGCTCCAGCCCGATGATGGCACCCAGCAAAAGCGCAACAGCGAGATTCAGCGTGGTCTGGTTTCCGGCCAGAAATTGGGAGGCAACGTCGTCCATGGGTTGGTGCAAACTCTTGTTAATCAATGAATGTTCTGATGATAGCAGTACAGCGGGTCGGTCGTTAGACCTCTAAGAAGATACCGCTAGCGACCTTACTTTCCGGTAAGGGGGCTGATAAGCTTCGCGACCTTTGAATTCCTAGCAAGCTGGAAATCCGAAATCATGGTGAATTCCCTTAAAGCCAACTGGCTTTCAAACATTCGTGGCGATGTACTCGCCGGTATCGTTGTGGCCCTTGCGTTGATACCGGAAGCCATTGCTTTCTCGATCATCGCTGGTGTCGATCCGAAGGTGGGGCTTTATGCCTCCTTTTGTATTGCCGTAATCATTGCTTTCGTTGGCGGGCGCCCCGGCATGATTTCTGCCGCCACGGCAGCCATGGCGGTTCTGATGGTAACGCTGGTCAAGGAGCACGGTTTGCAGTACCTGCTTGCCGCGACGCTGCTTACCGGTGTGTTGCAGGTGATTGCAGGCTATCTCAAGCTCGGCAGTCTGATGCGCTTCGTATCACGCTCGGTGGTCACCGGTTTCGTGAACGCTCTTGCCATCCTGATCTTCATGGCCCAATTGCCTGAGCTGACGAACGTAACCTGGCACGTTTACGCAATGACCGCGGCCGGCCTGGGTATCATCTACCTCTTCCCGCTGGTGCCGGTGGTTGGCAAGGTCCTTCCTTCCCCGCTGGTGTGCATCGTGGTGCTCACCGCGGTGGCCGTGGTGACCGGTCTGGATATTCGGACCGTTGGCGATATGGGTGATCTGCCGGATACGCTCCCCGTTTTCCTGTGGCCGGATGTGCCGCTGAATCTGGAAACCCTGATGATTATCCTGCCGTATTCGATTCCGTTGGCCATCGTAGGGCTGCTGGAATCCATGATGACAGCGACCATTGTGGACGATCTGACAGACACCACCAGTGACCGCAACCGGGAGTGCAAGGGTCAGGGCATCGCCAACATCGGCTCTGGCCTGATCGGTGGTATGGCCGGTTGTGCCATGATCGGCCAGTCCATCATCAACGTGAAGTCCGGTGGCCGGACCCGGCTTTCCACACTCACCGCTGGTGTCTTCCTGCTCATCATGGTGCTGCTGCTCGACAATGTACTGGTCCAGATCCCCATGGCGGCTCTGGTGGCGGTCATGATCATGGTCTCGATTGGTACTTTCTCCTGGGATTCCATCCGCAACCTTCGCAAACATCCTCTCTCCACCAACATCGTGATGCTGGTGACGGTTGTTGTGGTGGTTGCCACCCATAACCTGGCCTTTGGGGTGTTGGCCGGCGTTCTGCTGGCGGCTTTGTTCTTTGCCAACAAAGTAGGCCATTACATGCTGGTGACCTCCGAGCTGGATGAAACCACCGATACCCGTACTTACCGGGTTGTGGGCCAGGTGTTCTTCAGCTCCTCGGAAAAGTTCATGGAATCCTTTGATTTCAAGGAAGCAGTCGATAATGTGGTGATCGACCTGAGTCGCGCGCATTTCTGGGATATCACCGCCGTGGGTGCTCTGGATAAGGCTGTGATCAAGTTCCGCCGGGAAGGCTCGGAGGTTGAAGTCATCGGGCTGAATGAAGCCAGCGCAACGATAGTTGACCGCTTTGGCGTGCACGACAAGCCGGACGCCGTCGACCAGTTAATGGGGCACTGATATGACACAGACCAGGGAATCCAACACCGATTCCGGCCAGAATAAAAATCACAAGGACCAAGAAGGCGAGGTTGAGATGCTACGAGTAGTTGCCTGTATCGATGGCTCCCAGGCTGCCCCCGCAGTTTGCGATTACGCTGCCTGGGCCAGCAAGCACATGGAAACCCCCATGATGTTGCTGCACGTCCTTGATGAAGAGCGTTACCCGGCAGAGCCGGATCTGGCTGGCAATATTGGTCTGGGCAGTCGTGAACAGCTCCTCGAGGATCTGGCAGAGCTGGACCGCAAACGCGCCAAGCTGGCCCTAGAACATGGCCATCACATGCTGGATGAGGCGCACAAGCGCGTCACCGAAGCCGGCATCGGTGAGGTGATCCAGCGCCAGCGCCACGGTGATCTTACTGAATCCCTGCTGGCGCTGGAGAACCAGACTCGCCTGCTGGTGATGGGGCTGCACGGCGAGAGCAGCTCCGACCGTGACACCCACGTTGGCAGCCAACTGGAGACGGTGATTCGTAGTATGCATCGCCCGATTCTTCTGGTGCCCGACGAGTACACTGAGCCCCGAAGCGCCATGCTTGCCTTTGATGGCAGCGCCACGGCGTTCAAGGGCGTGGAATTGCTGGCTGGCAGCCCGGTCCTGAAGGGCATGCCGCTGCACCTTGTGATGGTGGGTCCGGATACCAACGACCGTTGGGAGCAGCTCAGGAAAGCCGAGAAAATGCTGGCAGGGCTGGAATCCGAGATTACGTTGGCCATCCGGGCTGGAGACGTAGAACCGGCGTTGCACGCCTATCAGGAAGACCAGGATATCGACATCCTGGTGATGGGCGCCTATGGCCACTCCCGCATCCGTCAGTTCCTGGTGGGCAGTACGACCACCCGGATGCTCGAAACTGCCAGAAAGCCGCTGGTAGTGCTTCGCTAGGCGACTTCAGGGGCTGTGTCGGCCAGATAGGCCATCGCTGCGCGGTGGCCTTGCTGATAGCCCAGATCCAGCTTGTTCAGGTCTGTGGTTAGTCGACTCACCGGAAAATCCTCTGGCGGTGCGATAATTCTTAGATGGCAGTCGTCGGGCGGATTTTGAATGAACTCCAATGTCTCGTTATATCGTTCGCCGCGCCGGATCAGGGCCTCGGCCAGTCCAGGTTGCTCCCGGAACATCCGTTTGGTGAGTGCCGGAAAGGCCAGAGGTTTTTTCTGATAGCCCAGAGGTCGGGACAGAACAACGGTAATATCCCGCGCGCCCCGACGATAGGCCTCGGCAACCGGAATGGAATCGGCAATGCCGCCATCGCTCATGGGTTCGTCCTCCACGATCGGGTAATCCCGGTAGGCCAGGGGAATGGAGCAGGAGGCTGTGAGTACATCGTGGATGTTCTTGTCATCGACGTAGAAATATCGGGCTTCGCCGGTCACTACCGACGTGGTTGCTACCCAGAGCCTGGTGGTGCCAGACAGGTAGCGTTCCAGGTCGAGCGGCACGTCCTCGTAGGATCGGTGCCAGAGCCAGTGAACATCGCAGAGATGCCCGCCCTGAAAGAAACGGCCCCAGTTGATGAACTCCGGGCGGCACGCGTGGTCGGTAATCACCTGATGGTTGCGGCCGTGATGGCCGCAGAGGTAGCCGATGAGGTTGGTTGAACCGGCGGAGACACCCCAGGCTTCGGTGAACGGCTGATAGCGCTGCTCCAGAAACGCATCAAGCACCCCGGCGGCGAAGATGCCGCGCATGGCGCCACCCTCCACCACAAGGGCATTGCTGGTTGCGGTGTCATCGTGGCTGTGGAGCATCCTTTCCCCCTATCGGTCGTAGTGTCTGGTCATGCCAATACATGGACTCAGGTTACCAGTTCTACGCCAGCTTTGGGCAATCGGATGTCCGTTCAGGCGCTGTTACCGGCTGCCACGCCCGAGGCCCAGGCCCATTGGAAGTTATGGCCGCCAAGATGGCCGGTCACGTCCACGACCTCGCCAATGAAATACAGGTTTGGCCGTTCCAGCACTGCCATGGTCTTGGAGGAGAGCTGGCGGGTATCAACGCCCCCCAGGGTGACTTCTGCGGTTCGGTAGCCCTCGGTGCCAGCTGGCTTGATCGACCATTGGCCCAGAGTATCGGCAACCTGTTCGATATCGCTGTTCTTGTAGCCCTGCAAAGGGCCGGTCCAGCCCTGCAGTTCGTTGAAGGCCTGGGCAAACCGTTTTGGCAGGTGCTGGGTCAGGTAGTTTGCAATGGTCGATTGCGGGCGGGTTTTCCGCAGGCCCAGAAGGTCGTCCCTGATGTTGCAGGCTGGCAGCAGGTTGATAGCCAGGCTGTCCCCCGGTTCCCAGAAACTTGAGATCTGGAGCATCGCCGGGCCACTGAGCCCCCGATGAGTAACCAGCATGGGTTCCCGGAAGTGCTGGTCATGGCATTGCACGTCCACCGGGCAACTGATACCAGACAAAGGGGCAAGCTGTTCTTTCAACTCCGGCTGCAGGGTAAAGGGCACCAGGCCTGCCCGGGTGGGCAGTACCTTCAGGCCAAACTGCTCGGCCACCCGGTAACCAAACGCCGTGGCGCCCATGGTGGGAATGGACAGGCCGCCGGTGGCTATCACCAGGGATTCGCAGGTGAGATCGCCGGAGCCGACGCGCAGGCGATAGCCGTTGTCGGTTTCCGCTATCCGGTCGACCGCAGTCTTCATCCTCACTTCCGCGCCGGCCCACTCACATTCGGTCAGCAGCATGTTGAGGATGTCCTTGGCGCTGTCTTTGCAGAAAAGCTGGCCTGGGGCTTTTTCCTCGTGCTCAATGCCGTGTCGATCCACCAGTTCCAGGAAGTCCTGAGGGGTGTAGCGCTTGAGCGCGGAGATGCAGTAGTGCGGGTTGTCCGACAGGAAGTTGGCGGGTGTGCTGTTCAGGTTGGTGAAGTTGCAGCGCCCGCCTCCGGACATGAGGATTTTCTTGCCCGGCTTGTTGGCGTGGTCCAGCACCAGCACCCGGCGGCCGCGATAGCCGGCGGTTGCCGCACACATCAGGCCCGCCGCGCCGGCGCCGATAATGATTACGTCGTACTGTGATGCTGAACCTGCCGTCATGCTGCCCGCCGCTGCAAAGAAAACGGCGGGCAGTATACCAGTCTCAGGGCAGGTAGACGGAGCCTTCCATGTAGAAGGCAGCCTGCCCGGCGATATCGACCCGGTCGCCTTTCAGTTCGCAGCGTAGCACACCGCCACGGGCCGAAATCTGACGGGCGTCCAGCCTTGTTTTGCCCAGTTTCTCAGCCCAGTAGGGTACCAGTACACTGTGAATGGAACCGGTCACCGGGTCCTCATCAATGCCGGCGCCCGGAGCGAAATATCGGCTGACAAAATCGCAGTCGGTGCCCGGTGCGGTAATGATCAGCCCCTGGTTACCCAGTTGCTTTAATTTGCGCATGTCGGGCTGGGCAGCACGCACGGCCGCTTCGTCCTTCAGAACCACCATGTAGTTGGTGTCGTTGGGAACAAAAAAAGCGGTATCAGGTGCGCCTTCCAGAGCTTCCCGAATCAGCGTTGGCGTGGTTTGCTCCTCGAAGGCCAGATTCGGGAAATCCAGGACCAGCCAGCCGTCATCGGACTGCCTGACGGACAGCCGGCCGCTTTTGGAGTCAAAGCGGATTCGCTCTTCATCCCAGCCAAGCTTGTTGAAGATCACCCAGGCGCTGGCCAGAGTGGCGTGGCCACACAGCGGCACCTCTGTGCCCGGCGTAAACCAGCGGATATGGAAATCGGCTTCTTCGTCCTCGGGAAGCCGCACGAAAAAAGCCGTCTCGGAGAGATTGTTCTCCATGGCGAGCGAGAGCATGACATTGTCCGGCAGCCATTGCTCCAGGGGCATGACCGCGGCCGGGTTGCCACCGAATACCTTGCTGGTAAAGGCATCCACCTGATAGAGGGGGTGTGTCATGGTCTCATCTCCTTGGGTTGTTTGGCCTCACCTGGAAGCACCTTGGATGTTGAGCTTATTGTAGGAAATGAACTGACTGACATAACAGATTCAGATAATCTCATTTTGAACCGGTACAGAGTGTGGTTTTCGGAATCTGTGCCGGTCATATTCGACAGAATCTGTACTGCATGAAGAGGTGCTGCTTCTGGTGCAATGGAGTGGCAACTCCCGAAAGACAGTCAGACGAGGGGCGTGGGATGGGCATTCTTTACAATCAGGTAGCGGATCAGCTCCAGGAGTTGATCAGGGACGGTGTCTACCGCGACGGTGATCGATTGCCGGGCGTGCGAATGCTGAGCCGGCAGTTTGGCGTAAGTATTTCGACGATCCTGCAAGCGCACCAGACCCTGGAGGCACGAGGTTTTCTGCAGGCCCGGGAGCGCAGCGGCTACTTCGTTCGGTTGCCGGCAGTGGATGCACCCGAGCCAGTCATGCGCCGGCACCGCAGCCGTCCGGTACCGGTCAGCGCCCGGGAAATGACCCTGGACCTTTGCGCCGACGAGCAAAAACGCATGGTGCCGTTGGCCACAGCGATTCCCCATCCGGATTACCTGCCGCTCCGGCAAATCCAGCAGAGTACTTTGTGGGCGGCCCGACGGGGCGTGGAGACACTGGACTATGCTTTTCCCGGCAAGGAATCCTTCCGACGGCAGATCGCCCAGCGGATGGCCACGCTCGGGGTTCCCGTCACACCGGACGATGTGCTGGCGACCAACGGTGCCCAGGAGGCCATTATCCTGGCGCTGAGGGCGGTGACCCAGCCCGGTGACATTGTGGCCGTGGAATCGCCGTCCTTCCCCGGCATTCTTCAGGCCCTGGAAGTGGTCGGGCTGAAGGTCATCGAGATTCCGACCCATCCCGCCGAGGGCCTGAGTCTCGAAGGGCTGCAACTGGCCTTGGAGCAGTGGCCTCTCAAAGCCTGTGTGGTGGTGACCAATCACAGCAATCCCATGGGCGCGAAAATGTCGGATGAGCGCAAGAAGCAGCTGGTCTCCATGCTGGCAGCTGCCGCTGTTCCGCTGATCGAGGACGATATCTACGGGGATCTGCATCACTCCGGGGATCGGCCAAAACCTGCCAAGGCCTTTGATCGCACGGACAATGTGATTTATTGCAGCTCGTTCTCGAAGACCATTTCTCCGGGCCTGCGATTGGGCTGGATGGTGCCGGGACGGCATATGGCGAGCGCCAGGCAGCACAAGTATTTCGTCAACCTGGCGACTTCTTCGATTCCCCAGATGGCGGTGGCGCATTTTCTGGAGCAGGGCGGTTACGATCGCTACCTGCGGTCAGCTCGTCAGCACTACCGCGAGTCCACTGAGCGTATGCGCACCGCGGTGGCTCGGGCATTCCCGGAAGGTACCGCGGTGAGTCGGCCCCAGGGCGGGTTTGTACTCTGGGTGCAGTTGCCGGACGGCGTTTCCGGCACGGAGGTGTACCACCGGGCCAGGGCGGAGGCTATCAACGTGGCGCCCGGTCTGATGTTCTCCACCGCTGACAAATACGAAAATTGCCTGCGGCTGAACAGCGCCAATCCCTGGAGTGAACGTATCGAGCAGGCCGTGGCCAGGCTGGGCGTCCTGGCTCACGATGTCCAGGCGGCGGCGCGCCTGGGCTGATCAATGGGTTTCGCCACGCAGGTCAAGCGGGTCGAGCAGCCCGGCGGCGATGGCTTTGCCAGTCACATCTGGCAGGCGATCGGCGCCCAGACGTTTCATCACTCGTGCCCGGTAAAGATCAATGGTCTTTACGCTGACATCCAGCTGTTCGGCGATCTCCCGGCTGGTGTAGCCCTGGGCCAATGGCAGAAACACATCCCGTTCGCGCCGGGTGAGGGTGGTCAGCAGGGCTTCGGTTGACTCATCCCCCAGCAGCTGTGGGCCGGATTGCTGGTGTTCCTGCAGGGCCTGCTGAACGCTGTCCAGCAGGAGCTGTTCGTTGAAGGGCTTTTCGATGAAATCGAAAGCGCCGGATTTGAACGCCCTGACCACAATGGGCACATCCGCATGGCCAGAGACAAAGATGATGGGCAGGTCCAGCCCGCGCTTCTGAAGCTCCTCCTGAACGTTCAGGCCGCCGAGCCCCGGCATTCTCACATCCAGAACCACGCAGCCGGCTTTCTTGTTGCCTACCGCGTCCAGAAATTTCCGGCCGTCGCTGTAGGCTTCCACGTTCAGGCCCACCGATTCCAGCAACCATTGGGTGGACTCCAGCATGCCGGCGTCGTCGTCAACAACGTAGACGGTGGTGGCTTCCGGGGCAGAATGGTTACTCATCGGGCTGGTTCTCCGTGATTGCGTTTTTATGCTTCTGATTCTGGCTGGCCGGGAACCGGCAGATCAGCGACAGGCCACCGGTTGCGGCAGGGCGGGCATCCAGAAAGCCACCGAAACCTTCAATGATGGAGCGGCTCATGGACAGGCCGAGGCCAAGGCCCTGGGGCTTGCTGGTATAGAACGGCTGAAACATCTGGCGAATGCCCTGTTCGTCCAGGCCCGGGCCTTCGTCCGTGACTTCAATCAGGGTTTCGTTCTGATCGTTGATGCAGGTGGCTATGACAATCTGCGCAGGTTTCCCCCGGGTTTCCTCGTCACGGGCTTCAATCGTGGCTTCAATGCCGTTGCGGATCAGGTTGATCAGTACCTGTTCCAGAAGTACCGGATCGGCGGTGATGACCGGTGCGCAGCAGTCCAGTCTCTCGCGGATCTGCACATGGTTTTTCTCGGCCTCCCACTGACAAAGCCGGGCGACGTTGCTGACGACATCGTTCAGGGCGATCGGTGCAGTGCGCTTCTGGCCTTTGCGTAAAAAAGCCCGCAAGCGTTTGATGACCTCCGAGGCCCGGTTGGCATGGTGAACAATCTTCTGCAGGCCGTCGTCGACGCGATCCAGGCATTCAGGATTGCTTCGGGCGCTTTTCAGATAACGCTGGCTGGCGCTGGCAAAGTTCACAATGGTGGCCAGCGGCTGGTTCATCTCATGGGCAATGCTGGAGGCAAGCTCCCCGAGGGTGGCGAGCCTGGCGGTATGGGCCAGTTCGTCGGCCAACCGGCGGCTGTTCTCTTCGGATTCCACCCGGGCGGTGATATCCCGCGATACGCTGATGACCTCGATCACGGCGCCTGTGTAGGTTTCCCGGATGGCCCTGCTGGCAATCTCGAACCAGCGCCGCGATCCGTCCCGGTGAGTGATCTCCAGCGTCATGGTGGCGTAGCCGTCATCCCGGAGCAGGTTGCGGGTTTCTGCCAGTTTCTGAGCCACGTGATTGCCGCGAAAGACCTCTTCGAGCGGTTTGCCCCGCAACTCTTCCGGCCAGTAACCCAGCAGCCGCCATGACGCGGGAGTGGCATCAATAAAACGCCCATCCGGAGCGTGTCGGGAGATCAGGTCGGTGGTGTTTTCGGTGATCAACCGGTACAGGCGGTTGGAGCGGGTGGCCTCTTCCTGGGTCCGGACGTCTTGCGTGGCGTTCCTTGCCCGTGCCAGAACCTGGGCCGTCTTGACGTCCGGGATGAACGTCCACATCAAGATTGTCCCGGTTTGGCCCGGTTGCGTTCGGGATTCGACGTTTTCAATGGCCCGGATTTGTTCCAGGGATGATTTCACCAATGCCCGGGCGTTGATTGGCAGAAGGTCCTCGGGCGAGGCCAGGCCGGCTGTTTGACGCAGTTCCCTGGCTGCACGGTTCTCCCCCAGGACAGCGCCCGCGCCATCCAGGATTAATCCGGGTTGCGGGTCGGCGTCGTGCAAACTAAATACACTTGAAGGGGAGTTATCGTTCATGGCTCTTCGATATAGTAACTAAACTATAATACGTTGGTATAATTTCTAGTATTTATTCTATTCAATACTATTTTGGCCAGCCCGAAGTATAGCTAGTTTAGCGATATTCCTGAATACGCCATAAGAACAACAGCACTCAAGAGGACCACGCAATGACCTCGATATTTGACCAGGGCCTGGCGCCCGTTGACGCCAATTACGCCGTCCAATCTCCCGTCGATTTTATTGAACGCACCGCCACCGTTTACCCGGAGTACCCCGCGGTAATCCATGGTGCGATCCGTTACACCTGGGCGCAGACCTATGAGCGCTGTCGCCGTCTGGCCTCGGCCTTGAAAGGGCGCGGCATCGGACGAGGTGACACCGTTGCCGTCATGCTGCCGAACATTCCGGCCATGGTGGAGTCCCATTTCGGCGTGCCCATGATTGGTGCGGTGTTGAACACCCTGAATGTTCGCCTGGATGCCGAAGCCATTGCTTTCATGCTGGAGCATGGTGAGGCCAAGGTTGTGATTGCCGACCGTGAATTCGGGGAAGTGATCAAGGACGCCGTCAGCCGCCTGGACACCAAGCCGCTGGTAATTGATGTGGACGATCCCGAGTACGGTGAGGGCGTTCAGGTCAGCGATCTGGACTACGAGGCATTCCTGCAGGAAGGCGATCCGGCGTTCCAGTGGAGCTTCCCGGACAACGAGTGGGACGCCATCTCCCTGAACTACACATCCGGCACTACCGGTAATCCCAAGGGTGTGGTCTATCACCACCGTGGCGCCTACATCAATGCTATCGGCAACCAGGCGGTCTGGTCCATGGACATGCACCCGGTGTACCTGTGGACCTTGCCGATGTTCCACTGTAACGGCTGGTGTTTCCCCTGGACCATCACCGCCATGGCTGGAACCCACGTCTGCCTGCGTCGGGTTGACCCGGAGAAGATCCTGCAGCTGATCCGTGACCATCAGGTGACCCACATGTGCGGTGCGCCGATTGTTCTTAACGCACTGCTGAACGTGCCGGAATCCGCCAAAGCGGGTATCGACCACGAAGTGAAGTCCATGACAGCCGGTGCGGCGCCCCCCGCCCAGGTGATTGGTGCCATCGAAGAGATGGGTATCCAGGTAACCCACGTTTATGGCCTGACCGAAGTGTATGGGCCGGTGACGGTTTGCGCGTGGAAGTCCGAGTGGGATGCGCTGCCGTTGCACGACCGGGCCCGCAAGAAGGCTCGCCAGGGCGTTCGCTACCACACCCTGGCCGGCACCATGGTTGGCGACCCGAACACCATGGAGCCGGTGCCCAAAGACGGCAAGACCATCGGTGAAATCTTCCTGCGCGGTAATACCGTGATGAAGGGCTACCTGAAGAACCCCAAGGCCACCGAAGAGGCCTTCCGGGGCGGCTGGTTCCACACTGGCGACCTGGCCGTGTGGCACGAAGACGGCTACATGGAGATCAAGGACCGGCTGAAGGACATCATCATCTCCGGTGGCGAGAATATCTCTACCATTGAAGTTGAGGATACCCTGTACCGTCATCCCGCTGTCCTTGAGGCGGCTGTGGTAGCAAGGCCTGACGAGAAGTGGGGTGAGACTCCCTGCGCCTTCGTTACCCTCAAGCCGGAAGCGGGGCAGGTCAGCGAGGAAGACATCATCAATTTCTGCCGTGAGCACCTGGCCCGGTTCAAAGTGCCCAAGACAATTGTATTCTCGGAGCTGCCCAAAACCTCCACGGGCAAGATCCAGAAGTTCGTGCTGAGAGATCAGGCCAAAGATCTGAACTGACCCTGTGATCGGCTGCGCCGCCCTGGCGCAGCCGACTTTAACCAGAAAAACAACGCTGTCAGGCACACGCACCGCGTGAGCCCGGAGACCTTTTTATGCAAATGTTTCACCGAAAGAACGGGGAAGAGCAGCCATACTGGCCGGCTGGTCCCTTCAAGGTTCGTCTGCCGTTTGTTCATTACCGCTGGGAATTCGCGGAGATGGTGCAGGCCCTGATCATGTTCGTGGTCAGCCTGGCGATGATCCCACTTCTTGAGAAATACCTGGGTGTGCCTTACGACGTGGCTCTGGCATACGTGGTGATCTGCGGTATCGGTTTCATGCTGCCGGCCCTGCTGGGTGTGCCTCTGGTGCCTGGCTGGATTACCCCGGGTATTCCGGTTGTCCTGTTGTTCCTGAGTGACTACGAGCCAGGCCCCGAAGCCATCCAGGCTCTGTTCGCCCTGCAGTTCCTGGTGTTCATTATTTTCCTGGTTCTGGGTATTACCCGCCTGGGCAGCAAGCTGGTGGAGCTGATTCCCCGCTCCATGAAAGGCGGAATTATCATTGGTGCTGGTATCGCTGCCCTGATGGGGGAAATCGAAGCGGGCGGCCGCCTGGCCAACACGCCGATTTCCCTGATCATCGGTGGCCTGGTGTGCCTTTACCTGATGTTCTCCGTATCGTTCAAAGGTTTTGTGGAAAGCAGCTCCATCGCCCGCAAGATTGCCAACTACGGCATGGTGCCGGGTATGGTCGTCGCGATTCTGGTCGGCTTTGCCACTGGCGAATACGAGGTGCCCAATGTGGAGTGGGGCATCACCAAGCCAGCGTTTGACGAGCTTTGGAACTACCTGCCGTTCGCGGTCGGTTTCCCGGACGCTAACGTCTTCCTGTATGCCATTCCCACGGCGGTGATCGCCTACGTTATTGCCTTCGGCGACATCGTGGTGGGCCAGTCTCTGATGAACCGGGTTGACCACCTGCGTAAAGATGAAGACATCGACAACAGCATCGACCGGGTGCACCTGGTAACCGCGATCCGCAATGGTGGCCACGCTTTCTTTGCGCCATACCCGGGCCTGGCCGGGCCGATCTGGACGGCCGTCACAGCCACCATGGCCGAGCGTTACAAGTATGGCCGTAATGCTATGGACTCCATCTACAGTGGTGGCGGTACGTTCTGGATTACCGGCTTTATTGCCCTGTTCGTGCTGCCCCTGGTCAGTTTCTTCCAGCCAGTACTGCCGATTGCCCTGTCACTGACCCTGCTTCTGACCGGCTATATCTGCCTGATGGTAGGGCTGGAGCAGCTGGAGAATAACACCGAGCGTGGCATCGCCGGCACCATGGGTGTGGTCCTGGCGGTCTACGGAGCGGGCTGGGGTCTGGCAACCGGCGCCATCCTCTATTTCCTGATTGAACGTACCAAATTGCTTGGCTTTACCGCCGACCCGGAAGCGCCGGGCGTGAGAGCCGAAGAAGAGCACTAAACCTGCGCTTTCCGGCTCTGCACCGGAAAGTGCTGACCCCCTGTGTGTCCTTGGGAGGCCTCGTGCCTCCCTTTTTTATGTCTGGCTTCTCTCTTGAAATTCGATCGTTGACAAAATGTCATTTCGTGACAATTTGTCCAAATTTCCCTCTTGAAGTATTCCTTCCGTGTGGTTTCCGGGTTTAAACTGCTTTGACTGATGAATTTTTGTCCGCTGTTCATTACTGACAACAACACTACAAAAACAGGAGGCAGTCATGACCATCAGCTCTACGCCCGAGGGCGTGTCCGTTGAGCCGAGGCATCTACGGTTCAATGTCAGTGAAGACCTCAAAACGCTCTGGCACGGTAACGACGCCTTTCGGACAGCGTTCTTCAACGCGCTCTCCCTGCAGTTTCCCGATGGCGAACAGCAGTTCATTAACGCGGTGCGGCTTTACAGGGATCAGATTAAGGATCCCAAGCTGAAAGCAGAGATTCGCGGCTTTATTGGGCAGGAAGCCTTGCACAGCCGTGAGCACAAGGACTACAACGAAGCCTTGAAGGCCAGGGGTTATGACATTGATGCCCTGGACCGGCGGTTCCAGAAACACATGGCATGGGTGGGCAAGTTACCGCCAAGCCGCCAACTGGCAGGCACCTGTGGCGCCGAGCATTACACCGCGGTTCTGGCCAATGCCATTTTGAGCCACCCGGAATGGATGGAGGGCGCTACGCCGGCCATGGCGAAACTCTGGCGCTGGCATGCAATCGAGGAAACCGAACACAAATCCGTGGCCTTTGATGTCTACCGGGAATGTGTCGGCAACGAGCGGCTCCGCCGGATCGTCTTCCTGTTTGTGACCTGGAATTTCTTCAAGTACACCTTTCTCAATACCTGCAGCCTGCTGAAGGCCGATGGCAAGCTCTGGAGCCTTCGTACCTGGCTTGGTGGCGTGAATTTCCTGTGGGGAAAGCCCGGCGTGCTTCGCAAGTGCCTGCCGGAATTCCTGGCCTATTTCCGCAAGGGATTTCATCCGTGGCAGCAGGATAACCGGGAACTGCTCGAACGGAATCTTCGGGAGCTGGACATGACATCCAGTGCAGGTTAGACCGGGGTTGCTGAAATTCTGATCGGGGTGTGTAAAACTGTGCGGCATAAAAAATAACGACAAAAAAGGGGGCTTCCGGTCAAGAAGCTTCCCGGAGCTGGAGGCCCACCATGCGAGTTGGTTTGATCGTCGATTCTGCGTGCGACTTACCTTATGAATTCAGCCGCAAGCACGACCTGTTTATCCTTCCGGTAACCGCTGTAATTGACGGCCAGACCTACATAGACGAGCACGATCCTGTGCGGACCCAGGAGTTCTACCAGAGTGGTCTGCTACAGAAGGGGCATCAGGCGGAAACCCGCGCCTTCACCGCCGAACAGATCCACGATCTGTTCATGGAAAAGATCGTTACCCAGTTTGATGTCGCTATCTGCGAGACGGTCACCAAAACCCGTAGCCTGATTTTCCAGAACGCCACCGAAGCCATGAACAGTGTTCTAGCCAATTATGAAGGGGCGCGGCAGGCAGCCGGTCGCGATGGCCGCTTCTTTATGCGGGTGATCGACAGCAAGCAGATCTTCGCCGGTCAGGGCCTGCTCGCGGCACATACCCTCAAGCTGATCGACCAGAAGGTTTCCAAGAATGCCCTGCGGCATGAGGTTGAATCCTTCAGCGACAAGATCTACACCTGTGTGATTCCCCGGGACCTGCATTACATCCGTGAGCGGGCAAGGCGTCGTGGTGACAAGAGTGTGTCGGCGTTGGTGGCCTTTCTTGGTAAGGCACTGAACATTACTCCGGTTATCTTCGGGCAGGGGGCCGAAGGCCAGCCGGTGGCCAAAACCCGCAGTTTCGATGTGGCGGTGGAGAAGGTGATGAACTATGCCGCAGCACGGGTGGAAGCCGGTCTCCTGACCCCGTACGTGAGTCTTTCCTGTGGCCTGACCTGGACCGAGATTGAGGATCTGCCCGGGCTGAACCGCCTGCGGGATGCCTGTGAGCGTAACGGTGTGGAACTTCTACTATCCCAGATGGGCATCACCAGCAGTATCTATGTCGGCCCCGGCAGTCTTTGCCTGGCTCTGGCGGCAGAGCCCCACACGTTCAACGATTTTCAGTGAATCGGCCACGCAGTCCGCGGGTGTGCGGGACTGGCCGGGCCGCACCCTCCCACCTGTAGTTTTGGCAAACCTGCCAACCTGAACTTCATGTTAGCCTCTGGTCAGTGTCTTTCATTTTAACGACAGGAAGAATTGCGCCATGACCAAAGGCAAAACGGATCTCGCCAACCAGTTGCTGGAACAGCACGTAAAGCATGAACTGGCCTCGCTCAAGGGCACGAAGCTGCGTAAATTTCTGAAGCAGGAGCTGGATGAGCTTTGGGGCTATGCCAATGAGATAACCCTGAACCGGATTACGTCGGAAGACCAGGTGATGGGCGTCATTCAGCGTATTGTTATGGATATGGAGCTGGATGCAGGTATCCCCGAGTTGGCCGCCGAAATGGCAACCGAAGTGCTCAATGCCGACGTGCAATCGCAAACCACATTGGGCGAGATCATCACCCGCGAACAGGCTACCGGTTTTCTTGAGGAGGCTCTGGAATTGCGGCAGCAGCGGGAGCGGGTGATCAGTGAAATCATGGCTCACCCGGTCTATCAAGAGTTGGTCTCCAACGTGGTTTACCACGGTCTGGTGAACTACCTCTACGAGGACAATCTGATCACCAAGTCCGTGCCGGGCGTCGGTTCAATGATGAAGTTTGGCAAGCGCATGGCCAACAGGGCGGTGCCTGGGCTGGATGAAACCTTTGAGCGGCGCCTCAAGGCCTGGCTGTCTGACAGCCTGCCCGGTCTGATTAGCCGGAGCGAGCAGTTTCTGCACAGGGCTCTGTCTGACGACGAACTGCGGGACAGCGTGATGGCGGCCTGGGTGTCACTGGAAGATCGCACCATTGCCGAGCTGCACGAGGGCCTGGGAGACGTCGAACTGCAAGAGTTTGTCGTGCTGGGCTATGAGTTCTGGCTGCAGTTTCGCAAGACCGGCTACTTCGAGAACTGTGCCCGTGCGGTGGTTTCTCACCTGTTCGTAAAATATGGCGAAAGACCGCTCACAGACCTGCTGGGCGATTTGGGTGTCAGCCGTGAGGTGGTCATGGCAGAGATCGATGCCTACGCAATTCCGGTTATAGACGTATTGCGTGAAGAGGGCTATGTTGAGGCCCTGGTTCGCCGGCGGCTTGCACCGTTTTATAAGTCCGCCACGGCGCGTAAGATTCTCCACCAGGAGGCCTGACTTACCGGTTGCGGGTCCGGCCCCTGAAGCGTTCTGTACAAGAGTTTGATAGGGGACGGTTTTGATATCGGATTTGTTCTGGGCCTATCTCGTTGCCATTACCCTGCTCACCATCACACCGGGTGTTGATACCCTGCTGGTGATGAGGAACACCGGCCGGGGTGGTTTGCGGGATGGCTGTGTCACCAGTGTTGGCATTTGCAGCGGACTGTTCATTCACGCCACGCTCTCGGCTTTGGGTATTTCACTTCTGTTGGTGGAAACCGCCTGGGCGTTTTCCGCCCTGAAGTGGGCGGGTGCCTGCTACCTGGTATGGCTGGGCATCGGTTCGTTGCGCCAGGCCCTTCGCCGGGGAGACGCGCCCGAGGTAAAAAAAGAAGAGGTCGTTCGCCGGAAGGTTGCCATGGTGGCCTCATTCCGCGAAGGACTCCTGTCCAATGTTCTGAATCCGAAAACCGCGCTCTTCTACATGGCCCTGCTGCCACAGTTTGTGGACCCCGCCGGTAACGCTTTCCAGCAGTCTCTGATGTTGGCGGGCGTGCATTTTCTGCTGGCCATGCTCTGGCAGTGTGGTCTGGCCTGGGTGGTGGTCACCTTCCGCAGCCTTGGCGTGAATGTGAAGATGAAACGGATGCTGAACGGTCTGACGGGCGGCTTTTTCGTGGCCATGGGCGCCAAGCTGGCCAGTACCTGAGGCCACCCGATTACCTTCGGACAAAGAAAAAGGGAAGCCGCGGCTTCCCTTTTTTGATCCCCAGCTCTGGAGGCTTACTTTTCCAGATACTGCAGCTTGTTCGGCTTGCCATCCCACTCTTCGGCGTCCGGCAGCGGATCTTTCTTTTCGGTGATGTTTGGCCATTTCGCGGCCAGGTCGGCGTTCAGCTCCACAAACTGGACCTGATCGGCCGGCAGTTCGTCTTCAGAAAAGATGGCTTCGGCCGGGCACTCGGGCTCGCACAGGGCGCAGTCGATACATTCGTCCGGGTCGATTACCAGGAAGTTCGGTCCCTCGTAGAAGCAGTCTACCGGGCAGACTTCCACGCAGTCTGTGTATTTGCACTTGATGCAGTTATCAGTAACGATAAACGCCATAGTCAGATCCCTGGTCCAGTGGTCGGTCAGTCTCATCAGGAGCGCCTTGGGGCGCCGCCGTTATATTTTAGTGCGCGATATTGTAGGGAGCGACCCGCACAGCCGCAAGCGTTCGACTGCTATAACCTTATTACACAGATCAATTTTCCGCTATTTCTTCATCAGCGCTTTCAGTTCATAAAGCTGATTCATGGCATCCCGTGGGGAGAGTCCATCCAGGTCCATCTCTTTAAGGGCCTCTTCCACCGCGCTGGGTTCCAGGCTCGCGAACATGTCACCCTGGTAGACGGATTCATTAACCTGGGGCGCAGGTTTGGTCCGGACCGTGTCTTCCTTCTGCTCACCAGCCGAAGCCGCCGGCGCGGCCGGTGAGGCACTGCCTTCCAGATGGGAAAGCTGGGTCTTGGCGTTGCGGATCACATCCTGGGGTACGCCTGCCAGCTTGGCCACCTGAAGCCCGTAGCTCTGGCTCGCCGGGCCATCGTGGACATTGTGCAGGAACACAATGCTGTCGTCGTGCTCGGTGGCGGTCAGATGCACGTTAACGGCATGCTGCAGCTCATCGGCCAGTTGGGTGAGCTCAAAATAGTGGGTGGCAAACAGGGTGTAGCAGCGGATCTCACGGGCCAGGTGCTCGGCGGTGGCCCAGGCCAGTGACAGGCCATCAAAGGTGCTGGTGCCGCGACCGACCTCATCCATCAATACCAGGCTGTGTTCGGTGGCGTTGTGCAGGATGTTGGCGGTTTCGGTCATTTCCACCATGAAGGTGGATCGGCCGCCGGCGATGTCGTCCGAGGAGCCCATGCGGGTGAAAATGCGGTCGACGGGGCCGATGACTGCCCGGTTGGCGGGCACAAAGCTGCCGGTGTAGGCCAGCAGGGCAATCAGCGCTGCCTGGCGCATGTAAGTGGATTTACCGCCCATGTTCGGGCCGGTGATCACCAGCATGCGGCGTTGGGTATCCATCAACAGATCATTGGGTACGAAAGGCTCATCCAGCAACTGTTCAACCACCGGATGGCGGCCTTCCTCAATGTCGAACCCGGGAGATTCGCTGAATTCCGGCGCGGAAAAGCGCAGAGAAGTGGCCCGCTCTGCAAAGTTGCTGAGCACGTCCAGCTCGGCCAGTGCCTGGGCGGCATCTTGCAGGGGCGCCAACTGTCCGGCTACGGTTTCCAGCACTTCGTCATACAGGCCTTTTTCCCGGGCCAGAGCCCGGCTCTTTGCACTGAGGGCCTTATCCTCGAATTCCTTGAGTTCTGGGGTGATAAAGCGCTCGGCGTTTTTCAGGGTCTGGCGGCGAATGTAGTCCACCGGCGCCTGGTCGGACTGGGCGCGGCTGATTTCTATGTAGTAACCGTGCACCCGGTTGTAGCCGACCTTGAGGGTGCTGATGCCGGTGCGGTCCCGTTCACGTGTTTCCACGTCCAGCAGGTACTGGCCGGCGTTCTCGCTGATGTTGCGCAACTCGTCCAGCTCTTCGTCAAAGCCTTCCCGGATGACCCCACCATCGCGAATCACGACCGGAGGGTTGTCGATGATGGAGCGTTCCAGAAGGTCCGCCAGTTCCGGGTATTCACCAATGGTGGTCGCCAGCTTGACGACATGGTGGGAATTCACCGGTTTCAGTGTTTCCTGCAGGTCCGGCAGGGCCTGGAAGGCATCCCGGAGTCGTGCGAGGTCCCGAGGTCGCGCTGAGCGCAGGGCAACTCGCGCCAATACCCGCTCAATGTCGCCCACGGCTTTCAGCAGGTCGTGTACCGGTTCGTAATGAAACCCGTCCAGCAGTGCCGAAACCGACTGTTGGCGCTGACGGACAGTCTCCACGTCCCGCAATGGGCGGTTCAGCCAGCGGCGAAGCTCCCGGCCACCCATGGCCGTGGCTGTGCGGTCCATCACCCAGGCCAGGGTGTATTGATGGCCGCCCATCAGGTTAGTGTCGATTTCCAGGTTGCGACGGCTGGCGGCATCCAGAATCACAGCTTCATCCCTGCGTTCGCGGGTAAGCTTGCGGATATGGGGCAGGGCGGTTCGCTGGGTCTCCCTGGCGTACTGCAGCAGACAACCGGCGGCACAGACGGCCAGATTGAGGTCTTCACAGCCAAAACCGGTCAGATCTCTCACCTGCAGTTGCTGGGTAATCACCCGGCGGGCCGTGTCGGATTCAAACAGCCAGGGTCCCTGACGGCGGATACCGGTGAAGCCCTCCAGTATTTCCTCGTAGGGAAAATCCTCGCTGATCAGAATTTCCGCCGGACGCAGGCGCTGGAGTTCGCCCTGCAGGGCTTCCAGGTTCTCCAGCTCTGATACCGCAAAGCGGCCGCTGGAGATGTCGAGCGAGGCAAAACCGAACTGTTCCCGGTGGTTATATATGGCGACCAGAAGGTTGTCACGGCGATCCTCAAGATAGGCGTCGTCACTCAGGGTCCCCGGTGTGACGATCCGAACCACCTGGCGCTCAACCGGTCCCTTGCTGGTGGCAGGGTCACCGATCTGCTCGCAGATGGCGATGGATTGACCTGCCCGAACCAGGCGGGCAATGTAACCCTCAGAAGAGTGATAGGGGATGCCGGCCATGGGGATCGGGTTGCCCCCGGACTGGCCCCGGGCCGTGAGGGTGATGTCCATTAGCTCGGCCGCTTTCTTGGCGTCTTCGTAAAACAGCTCGTAGAAATCCCCCATGCGGTAGAACACCAGTTCATTGGGGTGTTGGCCCTTGATCTTCAGGTATTGCTGCATCATCGGGGTGTGCTTGGAAAGATCGGTCTGAGCTGCTGACATGAACGGGTCCGGTAGCCTTGCTTTGGATGAAGGCGTGAATTGTAAGAAAATAACCGCCGCGATGAAATGAAGGAGGTCATTATGCTGGCCAGCGATCAGGAATTGGAGGACGCAGGCAATCGCCTCGGTGAGCGGTTGCTGCGCACCGGCCGTACAGTGGCTACGGCAGAAAGTTGTACCGGCGGCTGGGTTGCCAAGGTGCTGACCGACCGGGCGGGGTCTTCGGCCTATGTGCTCGGCGGTCTGGTAACCTACAGCAATGAGGCCAAGCAGGGGCTCCTGGGCGTGACCCGGAAGTCGCTGGATGAGCATGGTGCGGTCAGCGAGCCGGTGGTGCGGGAAATGGTGGCCGGCGCCCTGGTGGCAACAGATGCCGACGTTGCCGTGGCCATCAGTGGCGTTGCCGGGCCTGGCGGTGGCAGCGAGGATAAGCCTGTCGGTACCGTCTGGTTCGCCTGGGGCAGCAGTCCGGCCACCACCGTGGCGCTGGTAAAGCACTTCGAGGGCGACCGTGATCAGGTCCGCCGCCAGGCCGTTCTGTTTGCTCTTCAAGGGGTTAGCGATTTTGTGGGCGAACTCTGACGGCTTTCACATCCGGAGGGGTTGGTCTCCTCTCCGGGTTATGTTTTAATACTGTTCAAATATACAGGGAATTGACTGGTCAAGCTGTAGAGATTCCCGATCCACTATTTCGCCGCCGGCCTTAACTATGAGGCCCGGCGGCCCAGGCGACAGAGGGTTTGCACTGATGGAAGACAACCGCAAGAAAGCATTGAGCGCAGCACTTGGGCAGATCGAGCGCCAGTTTGGCAAGGGCGCCGTCATGAAAATGGGTGACCAGCCCCGCGAAGCCATTCCTGCGGTCTCTACCGGTTCTCTGGGCCTGGACGTTGCCCTGGGTATTGGCGGTCTGCCTTACGGTCGAATCTGTGAAATTTACGGCCCTGAGAGTTCCGGTAAAACCACACTTACCCTGCAGGTGATTGCCGAGGCACAAAAGGCGGGCAAAACCTGTGCGTTTGTCGACGCCGAGCACGCCCTCGACCCGGTCTACGCCGAGAAGTTGGGCGTGAATGTGGATGATCTGCTGGTTTCCCAGCCGGACACCGGTGAACAGGCCCTGGAAATTGCCGACATGCTGGTTCGCTCCAACGCAGTTGACGTGATCATCGTTGACTCGGTTGCCGCCCTGACACCAAAAGCGGAAATTGAGGGCGAGATGGGCGACAGCCACGTTGGCCTGCAGGCGCGACTGATGTCCCAGGCGCTGCGGAAGCTGACCGGTAATGTCAAACACGCGAACTGCCTGATGATCTTCATCAACCAGATCCGTATGAAGATCGGCGTCATGTTCGGCAGCCCGGAAACCACCACCGGCGGTAACGCCCTGAAATTCTATTCCTCCGTACGCCTCGATATCCGCCGTATCGGTTCCGTTAAAGACGGCGACGAGGTGGTAGGTAACGAGACCCGCGTTAAAGTGGTCAAGAACAAGGTGTCCCCGCCGTTCAAACAGGCCGAGTTCCAGATCATGTACGGCAAGGGCATTTACCACATGGCGGAAGTCCTGGATATGGGCGTCAAGGAAGGCTTTGTTGACAAATCCGGCGCCTGGTACGCGTACAACGGCGACAAGATCGGCCAGGGCAAGGCGAACGCCTGCAAGTTCCTGGAGGAAAACATGGACATTGCTAACGAGATTGAAGCCAAGGTTCGTGACAAGCTGATGCCCAAGCCGGTCTCGAAGAAAGACGCTGAAGAGGCGCCCGCAGAAGCGAACGGCGAGCTTCTCTAAACCTTCCTCAGCGATGTCAGGGGCGGCAGGTGTAGATCCAGACCTGCCGCGCCACTGTTACCTACGGCTTTCCTTTCAGGTATCAGTCTTCTTTCCAGCTCTCTCCTGAAGTGACCCGGTTCAGCACCGATGTCGACTTCCAGGCGCCTGAGGTAATCTGCGCCGCCGGCCTGCTCCAGTTGGCTTCTGATCCACCTCCTGTATTTCATTTGACGATAGAGAGCGTGTAGCTTTTTGCCGTTGGGAAAACGCATCGATTTCTCCTCCTTTGACTGTTCAGTCCATAGTAAGCAGGAGTCTTTGCAGGGTATCCGTTCAGATGGTTTAAATGTTCTCGTAACAGATCTCTTAATTTCTTCTCTGTGCTGCTCAAATAATGATCATCTGTGCTTGCTGTCCGTTCCTCTGGTTTGAGCTGGTGTCACAATGAATTCATACTCGGTGAGTACAAGGTTTCTTTGCTCTTCAGGTACAGATCAGAGTCGGTATGGAAGCAAAAAAGAGATTATTGATTGTCGCTCATGCGCCTTCCCCGAATACTCTCAAGCTCAGGGAGGCGGCTGAGCAGGGCGCACGCCATGAAGACATCGAAAGCGTCGAAGTCAAGGTAATGGCACCTCTGGATGCGGGGCCTGAAGACATTCTGGCCTGCGACGCTATCATTCTGGGCACCACTGAGAATCTCGGGTATATGAGTGGGGCCCTGAAGGATTTCTTCGACCGCAGCTACTACCCCTGTCTTGAGAAAACCCAGGGGTTGCCCTTTGCCTATTACATCCGGGCCGGCCATGACGGAACGGGCACCAATCGGGCAATTGAAAGCATTACGACGGGTCTGCGCTGGAAGCTGATACAGGAGCCTCTGATCTGCAGGGGTGAGTACCGCGATGAGTTTGAAGATCAGTGTCGTGAGTTAGGGATGTACGTCGCTGCCAGCCTTGACGCGGGGCTGGTGTGAGCCCGGAACCGGATCAACTGGCAAACCGGTTGTAGAAGCCTTCGATGCGGGAGAGAGCATTGTCGACGGTGCGCGAATAGCCTTTTTTGTCCAGGCAATAGCTGAACTGGACGCTGACGCGATACCCCGCCTGGTAAGGTTGACACTCCACCACCCGGGCGCAAACCCGCGATTCGCTGATGTATTTGCCGTCGAAATCCATGAACAGGCGGGCCCCGGGTTCCACCGGCCTGGGGCAGAGAACGGCCATACCGTAGCGGTTCAGGTCCAGGCAGGTAACCGGCGTTGGTTGCTTGCCCCGACCAAAGAAGCCACGCTCCCGGAGCTGAACCTTCAGGCAGGAGGCGGGGTAACGATCCTTGATTCTGCGTTCGGCGGAATCACTGGTCATACGCTGGCGTCCGTTGCGTGCATTGTATTTATGGTTGGGAGGTGAAGTGTAGTTCCGGAAAGGCTGGCTGAAAAATGACCGGCTACGGAATTGTGAACTGCCTAACAAAATCCTGTGCACTGTGCGCAACTCCAGAAATCTTCCTGCCGAACGCGACAGAGCCGACCGCAGTATCTACAATGACCGGCCAATGTGTTAATCGTTACAGGACCAAACCTTGAAGTCACTGTCTCTGCACCAGCTGTACAAAGCCTGTGTTCTGAAAGATCTGCCGTTCAAAACCACCAAGCAACTTGAGCCTTTGGCTGAAATCGTCGGCCAGAACCGCGCCCAGGAAGCTGTGCGTTTTGCGCTGGCAATGCCCCACGGCGGCTACAACGTCTATGCCGTTGGCCGAAATGGCCTGGGTAAGCGCACCATGATGTTGCGTTATCTTGAGCACCATGTGGATACGGATCAGCAGAGCCATGACTGGTGCTATGTGGCCAACTTCGAGGAGCCACGTATTCCGAAGCTGTTGCAGTTGCCGGCGGGGAAAGGCACCCAACTGAAGCAGGATATGGAAAAGCTGATGAGTCGCCTGGTGAAGGTCATTCCACAGACCTTTGACAGTGACAGCTTTCTGGAGCGCTCCGAACAGCTGAAGAACGAATACGGCAAAAAGCAGGAAGACGAGCTGGAGAAAGTGGCGGCCCAGGCGCGACGCAAAAAGGTCAGCCTGACGGTCACCACGCCAGGTGGTTACCGGCTGGTGGCCATGAACGGTGACGAACCCCATACCGCAGAATCGTTCCAGGCTCTTACCGAGGAGCAACGGGACAAGTTTGAAGACGCGATAAACAAGCTTGAGAAAAAGCTTCGCCAGGCCCTGCGAAAACTGGCGGACTGGGAGCAGGAGTACGCCGATAAGCAACAGGCGCTGAACCAGGAAACTCTGGAAAGTATCTCGGGCCACCAGATTGATGAGTTGGTAGAGAAGTACAAGGAGCTGCCTGATGTCGTCGCCTTCTTCGAGGCGGTTCGCGCCGACCTGGTGGAAAACCTGGAAATTTTTCTCGACGATAACGAAGAACAGGCGGCAATCGCGTACGCCTCTCTCGACAAGAAAATGCCCCGCCGGTATCTGGTTAATGTACTGGTGCACCAGAAAACCAATGAGGTGCCGGTGGTGGTTGAGGACAACCCCACTTACCACAACCTTTTTGGTTATGTGGAGAGCGTTACCTACAAGGGAACGGTGTTTACGGATTTCTCCCTGATCCGCCCGGGCAGTCTCCACCGCGCCAACGGTGGTTATCTGTTGATGGATGCGATCAAGGTTCTGGAGCAGCCATTTGTGTGGGACGGACTGAAGCGTGCGCTTCGCTCCAAGTCCATACAGATAAATTCCCTGGAGCGGGAACTGACTTTATCCGGAACCATCTCTATCGAACCGGAATCGGTCCCCCTGGACGTGAAGATCGTTCTGTTTGGTGATCGTGAAACCTGGATGTTGCTGCAGGAATACGATTCCGAGTTTGCCGAACTGTTCAGGGTCACGGCGGATTTCGAGAACGAGATGTACCGCACCGATGACAGCCAACTGCTCTATGCCAAGTTCATCGCCAGTCTGGTCAGTGAGAAGAAGCTGCTGCATTGCTCGAACAAGGCCGTTGCGCGGGTAATCGAGCATAGTGCCCGGATGGCAGAACATCAGGATCGACTCTCCCTTCACGCCGCGGATATTGCCAACCTGCTGCGGGAATCGGATTTCTGGGCCAGGCAGGCCGGTGCGAAGCTGATCCAGGATCTGCATGTTGAGCGCGCGCTGGAAAGTGCGAAATATCGCAGCAGCCGTATCCGGGATCAGTTCTACGATTCCATCCGTGATGGCACGACGCTCGTAACTACCAGTGGCAAGTGTGTTGGCCAGGTCAATGCGCTCTCGGTACTGTCCACGGGCGGATTTGAATTCGGCCTTTCCAACCGTGTCACGGCTACCTGCTATTATGGAGATGGCGCGGTGATGGATATAGAGCGTGATGTAAAGCTCGGTGGCAATCTTCATTCCAAGGGCGTGATGATCCTGAGTTCCTGGCTTGCCTCCCATTTTGCGGTCAATGACCCGATGCACCTTTCGGCAAGTCTGACCTTTGAGCAGAATTACGGTGAAGTGGATGGTGACAGTGCATCGTTGGCGGAGCTGTGCGCGCTGATCTCGTCCCTTTCCGGTATTCCAGTGCGACAGGATCTGGCAATCACCGGGTCGGTCAACCAGTTTGGCGAAGTTCAGCCTATAGGCGGCGTGAATGAGAAAGTTGAAGGCTTTTTCACAACCTGCCAGCTTAAAGGCGGGCTTTCCGGCACCCAGGGTGTCATTGTACCAACCACCAATGTGCAGAATCTGATGCTGGACAGCGAGGTGGTAAAGGCAGTACGCGGAGGCCAGTTTGCGGTATACGCGGTTGCCCGAGTCGAGGAAGCGATAACCCTGCTGCTCGGCAAGCCGGCCGGCAAGGCCGATGATAAAGGCAGGTACCCGAAACAGAGCGTTTTTGGCATTATCCAGCAACGACTTGAGAAAATGCGGGAACACGAGCGCCAGGAACATGCTCGTGACGACCACAAAGACCCGTCAATTCACTGACCGGCGATGAGAAGAAAACGGACAGGAGAGAACACACCCATGACTGATATCCAGCAAACCGTGTACGTTGTAGAGGACGATGAAGCAGTCCGAGATTCCCTGGAGCTGCTGCTGAAATCCGACGGCAAGCCGGTCAAGACCTATGAGAGTGCAACCGCTTTCCTGAAGGACTACTCCGACAAGATGGCAGGTTGCATCGTGCTGGATATTCGCATGCCCGGCATGGACGGGATGGAACTCCAGAAAAAACTGAATGAAAAGCACTCCATCCTGCCTATCATCTTTGTAACCGGGCACGGAGACGTGCCCATGGCCGTGGACGCCATGAAAGAGGGCGCCGTTGACTTTATCCAGAAACCATACCGTGAGGAGGCGTTGCTGGAGAAAATCGAAGCGGCACTCAAACAGGATCTGGAGCAGCGCAAGTCTCTGGATGAGAAGCAGGAGATCATCCGTCGTGTTAAAAGCCTGACCCCCCGCGAACACGAGATCATGGACCGGATGATTGCCGGGCAGGCCAACAAGGTCATCGCCATTGAGCTGGAGATAAGCCAGCGTACGGTGGAGATTCACCGTTCCCGCGTCATGCACAAGATGGGTACCCACTCCCTCGCACATCTCGTTCGTATGGTCCTGTCCGTAAAGGACCTTATCGACGCAGGGTGATCCCAGCGGCATCATACGGTTACTATTTTAACCGGTCCGACATTTATGACTGAAGCTGTCAGCGAGAACTCGGAGGTGACGGTTCTGCTTGTGGACGATAACCCGCAGAACCTCAAAGTCCTCTATGAGACCCTGAAAGACAAAGGTTACCGGCTGCTCATTGCCAACGAAGGCGAAAAGGCCCTCGACCTTGCCCACCGCCATCAGCCCGAAGTGATTCTCCTGGATATCATGATGCCGGAGATGGACGGCTATGAAGTCTGCGAGCGCCTCAAGGCGGATCCCCAGACGGCGGACTGCGCCGTTGTTTTCCTGTCCGCGCTGGATGATCTTCAGGCGAAGGTGAAAGGCTTCTCCCTGGGAGGCGCCGACTACATCTCCAAGCCCTTCCAGTCCCAGGAAGTGATCGCCCGGGTGAAAACCCACGCCAGCGTGATTCGCCTCGAGAGAGAACTGCAGGCCCGCAATCGCGAGCTACAGAGTGATCAGGCCCGGATTCTCAATTCCATCAGCGAAGGCATCTATGGCCTTGATGAGAACGGTATTATCGAATTCGCCAATCCTGCGGCGGCGTCCATTGTGGGCTGTCCAGTGGAGGAGCTAATAGGCCGTAATTTTTTTGAAACCCACTTTGCAACAGCCGGCGACAACCCGGACAGTCTCCCGGTAAAGGCCACCTGTCAGCAGGGCGTCGCCGAGAGCCAGAGGGATATCCGGATGCTGCGGGCCGATGGAACCGGCTTTCCGGCAGAATACCGTTCGACCCCCAAGCTGGACTCTGACGAGCTCCATGGCGCCGTTGTGGTGTTCCGGGATATCAGCGCCGAGCTGGACAACGAAAAGGCGCTGGAAGAGGCCCGGCAACTGGTCCAGGAACAGCGTGATCAACTGGCCCATACCTCGCGTTTGACCACCATGGGTGAAATGGCTGCCGGAGTGGCCCATGAGGTAAACCAGCCGCTGACCGCCATTACCAACTATGCACGCGTCGCCAAACGGATGATGGCAAAGGACAATGCAGACATGAGTCTGCTTCAGGAGACCCTGGACAAGATCGAGGCACAATCCCACCGGGCCAGTGAAATCATTCGTCGCATCCGTCGATTCATGAAAAAGCCGGCCACGGGCAAGGAAGTGCTGTCCGTGCCTGCGTTGCTGGAAGATACCCGGCAGTTTGCCGAAGTGGATATGCGCAACAACAAGGGCGCTATTGAGCTCTCGGTGCCTGAGGACATGCCAGATGTCCTGGCCGACCCGGTCCAGGTGCAGCAGGTGGCGCTCAACCTGATCCGCAATGCCCTGGAGGCCACCAGCAGTATTGACTCCAGCGCGCCGGTCGAGGTGAGCGCGAGTGTGAAGGGTGATACCTGTGTGCGGATCCAGGTGCGCGACCATGGCATTGGTCTTTCGGAAGATGCGGAAGAGAAGTTGTTCCTGCCGTTCTTTACCACCAAGGACGAGGGGATGGGGATTGGCCTGTCAACGTGCCGCTCCCTCATACAGGCCCAGGGTGGCGACATCGGTTTTGAGCGACCAGAAGATGGCGGCGCCTGCTTCTACTTTACACTGCCCGTTGCCGGCGCCCAGGATTCTCCCTGCACACCGGAAACTGATTCCTCCCACGCCTAGAGCCAGTCGATGCGCCCGGTCAAATGGGGCGCATCGCCTTTGGCGTTCAATACTTGATAGTCCCAGCCTTTTTCTCCCGTTTGCCAGTTCAGTTGGGCCGTGCCTGGCAGAAGCAGGGGTTTCTTGAACTGACAACTGACGCTCAGAGCGCCACCTTTCCAGCCTTCCTGTCGTTCCAGTAGTGCCAGTGCGTGGGCCTTGGTCCACATCCCATGGGCGATTGCCCTCGGAAAACCGAATGCCCTGGCACTCAGGGCGTGCATATGGATGGGATTGGTGTCACCGGATACACGGGCGTATTGCCGGCCAATGGACTCCGGGGCCTTCAGGTTCTCTGTGTTCGGATAATGCTCGAGTTGCGGCGGCGCCTTTTTCCCGGAAGGTTTACTATCACTATCCGGTTGCCGGAATAGCGTCGTACTAGCTTCCTCCCACACCAGTCTGCCCGCCGAGCGTGCCTCGGTAATCAGATCGAACTCCACTCCCCGGTTACTTTTTACGGTATTGCCGAGGCTCACCTTGAGATCCAGGTTTTCTCCGGTGCCGATCGGTCGGTGCTGGGTGATGGTATTGCGCAGGTGTACCAGGCCAAGCAGCGGGAGGGGAAAGTTTTTCTCTGTCAGCAACTTCAGGTGCAGGGGAAAAGCCAGCACGTGCGGCCAGGTAACCGGCAAGTGACTGCGAGCCTCGAAACCGCACACCCGCTGGTAGCGCTTCAGGTTGTTTCCGGCGGTACTGATACCCAGGAGGCTTGCCGAGAGATCCGGGATACTTATATCCCCATCCGTTTGCTTCTGCCGTGGGAGCAGTGTTCGGCCATACATCGGTAACAAGGCGGGCGCTTTGTTGTGATAAACGAGGGTCTCTGGCATTGGTATTCTCCTTTACAGTCAGGACCGTGGATCCCGGCATTGCCTGATCAGAACGCTTTGTCGCAAAGGGTATGCTTTTTTTTACATTTTGGTACAACTCGGCGTCTGTGGCCTGATATGCTCTAATATAAGACGATTGTCTAACAGGGAGCGGTTCATAGGCCCCTTGAGTCTGACAAACCTCTGGAGTCTGGCAAACCTCGCCAGATCAGGCATTGACCCGGCGTGCCCCGGCGTCTGTCGGGAGGGTCACAGTAGTAAACCAATAAAAAGCGGAATCTTATGCAGGAACTTCGTGACGCGGGAGTGATGTTGCGCCTGATTTATGAGGCGATGAAAAAGAAAGGAATCGATACCGATGCCATCTTCACTCGCCTGGGTGTGGATGAGAATTACGTTTATACCGAGCAGCTTCGAACCCCCCACAGCGCCCAGATGTACTTCTGGCAGGCTGTTGAGGACGTTTCCGGCGATCCTGATGTTGGCCTGCACCTTGGGCAACTGCTGCCAGCATACAAGGGGCAGGTGCTGGAGTATCTTTTTCTGAGTAGCCCAACCTTTGGCGAGGGCCTGCGCCGGGCCCAGAATTATCAGCGTCTGCTGAGTGACGCCGCCAACACCGATTTCTTCATTGAGGGTGATGATGCCTGCATGGTGCTGGATGCGGCGTCTGATGACGTTCGCCGCTTGCGACATTTCAATGAATGTTTCGTGCTGGGGTTGATTACCTTTTTCCGTTCGATCACCGATGGCAACTTCTACCCTTCGCGCATTGAGTTCGAGCATGAGCGGGCCGAGGGTCAGGACCATGTGCGCGAGGTGCTTGGATGTGACGTCACTTTTGGTGCGCCGCAGAACCGGCTGTACTTTCCTGCAAAACTGCTGTCCCATGCCTCACCTCACGCTGAGCCGGAGCTGCTGGATCTGCACGAGCGGTTTGCCAGCGAACAGGTAGCCCGGCTTGAGAAAAAGGATATCGTTGGCCAGGTGGAGCGGATCGTGGCGGAGCTTCTTGACAGTGGAGAAGTCACCCTGGACGCCGTGGCAGAACGTCTTGGCATCAAGCCGAGAACCCTGCGCACGCGCCTGACAGAGGCTGAGACCAGCTTCAATCAGGTACTCGCGGATTTCCGCTATCGTCTGGCCCGTCAGCTTCTGGCAACGACCGATGAATCCATTGATGAGATTGTTTACCTCACCGGCTTTTCCGAGCCCAGCACCTTCTATCGGGCCTTCAAACGTTGGTCCGGCATGACGCCGATTGAATACCGCAAAACCGCCCAGGGCAAGGACGCCATGGTCGACGCAATGTAACGGAACGCTTTTTCTGAATATTTTTCAGAAAAAGCGTTGACATAACAGGGCGCCTCTTTATAATGCGCCCTCGTTGTCACAGAGCATTCACACCAGTGATTGCAGGGCCTCCAGGAGGTCAGTCGTGACAAACCGCACGGAGCGGTAGTTCAGTTGGTTAGAATACCGGCCTGTCACGCCGGGGGTCGCGGGTTCGAGTCCCGTCCGCTCCGCCATTTTTACCCTTCTTTTGCATTTCCCTGCGCTCTCACGCTTCCCGAGTCACTCTCTGTTTTCCAAAACACGTCTGTGTCATCCTGCTGTCATTCCGGCAATCTATCCTGTCCCTGAAAGTTCAAGAACAGGTCGACCGCTATGCTGGATTACGAAGAAGAATTGATTGAAAGCCAGTTTGAGGAATATGAGGACGATGACGGCTGGGATGATGCCATGGAGCTCTGATTTCAGGAATGCCGGATTCGCTTTCGGTGTTCTCCCGGGCTCAGGTTGAACCATCGCCGATAAGCCTTGTGAAAGGCTGCAGGATTGGCAAAACCAAGAAGCCAGGCAATTTCCGCCAGTGATGTCTCTGTTTCCCGAATATAGTCCCGCGCCAGCTGTTTCCGCGTTTCATCCATAAGTTCCCGGAAGCCGGTTCCCTCGGCAGCCAGTTGTCTCTGAAGTGTCCAGGGTGCCGCCCCAAGTTTCATGGCGATGGTTTCCAGGCTGGGCGTCTCGCCCCGGAACAGCGGTGTGAGAAGGTTTTTCACCCGGTCTCCCGTCGTCCACCCCCGTTGGATCTGCTGCAGTTCCCGTGCGCACAGCTCTGTGAGCTTTTCATGCATGGCCGGTTGAGCCTGTTGGCTCGCGCTTTCCCAGATGTCCTGCCGCACGGTGAGGCTGTTCTTTGTTGCTCCGAATTGCACCGGGCAGCGGAACCAGCCTTCGAACAGGTCATCCTGCCCGATGGACCGGTATTCGATGGTAACTCTCTCCAGAACATCGTAGCGGCCGGTCACGGTTCGCAGGAACTGGGTCCAGGCGGCGAGAACGGAATCCACTACGAAATAGTTAAAGCCATTGTACGGGCGAATCGAATAAAACTGCGCCTGCCGAAGGTCTGGTCGAACCGTTGGCACGCCGCGGCTGTTGCGGCTGGTCAGCAGGGCGTAGCGAATCAACGTGCTGATCGCTGCCCCGGCAGTGCTGGCGGTTTCTCCGGCGAGCCCGGCAATGCCGGCGTCGACGGGGCGGGATAATGCACCCATTCTCAACCCCAGGGCCGGGTTGCCAGTCTCATGGATGGCAGCGTGCCCCAGGCGCATGAATCTTGGAATGCTGATCCGTGCTTCCGGCGATGTCAGTGTCTGTTGGTCAAGCTGGAAACGGGATGCCAGTTCGGTACTGTTGGCGCCTTCTGCCTCGGCTGCCCTCATCAGCGCAGATACATAGAGGACACTGATGTCTCCCAGTGAGTTACGGCGTTTGGGTGGGGCGTGCGTGGAGTCGCTCATTAAAGTCTTTGTCAGACATGTTATGCAAGGATAATAAAATGTTATCCTGGGATATTGTCGATGGCAAGGAGCGCGAGTAGTTTAAGGCTCAAAAATGAACGGGGCCCTGGCTTTGGGGGAGCCCCGACAAAGATCACGATGAGGAGACCGACTATGACCGCGACCACGACGCCAGGCGTTGCCAAATACCCGAACCTGCTCGAGCCGCTGGATCTTGGTTTTACCAAGCTGCGCAATCGCACCCTGATGGGATCCATGCATACGGGGCTGGAGGAGGCCAAAAATGGCTTCGAACGTCTTGCTGCATTCTATGCCGAGCGTGCCCGCGGTGGCGCTGGTCTGATCGTGACTGGCGGTATTGCCCCGAACGTGGAAGGAGGGGTGTTCCAGCACGCCGCCAAGATGACCACCGAAGAGGAGTCCGACAAGCACCGGATTATCACCGACGCCGTGCATGCAGCCGATGGCAAGATCTGCATGCAGATTCTCCATGCTGGCCGTTATGCCTACTCTCCGGAGCTGGTAGCGCCTTCCGCCATCCAGGCACCGATCAACCCATTCAAGCCCAGGGAGCTGGATGAGGCCGGTATTGAAAAGCAGATCCAGGACTACGCGGATTGCGCCGCACTGGCGCAGCGAGCCGGTTATGATGGCGTTGAGGTCATGGGTTCGGAAGGCTATTTCATCAACCAGTTCATTGTTTCCCACACCAACCACCGCACCGACCGTTGGGGTGGCAGCTACGAAAACCGGATTCGCCTGCCGATCGAAATCGTCCGTCGGGTTCGTGAACGGGTGGGAGAGAACTTCATCCTGATCTACCGTCTGTCCATGCTGGATCTGATTGAGGATGGCAGCACCTGGGAAGAGGTTGTGCACCTGGCCAAGGAAATCGAGAAGGCGGGTGCGACCATTATCAACACCGGCATCGGCTGGCACGAGGCCCGGGTGCCCACCATTGCCACGTCGGTTCCCCGCGGGGCCTTTACCAAGGTGACGGCGCGCCTGAAAGGGGAGGTGAGCATTCCATTGGTCACCACCAACCGGATCAACATGCCGGACGTGGCCGAAAAGATTCTGGCCGAGGGTGATGCCGATATGGTGTCCATGGCCCGGCCGTTCCTCGCAGATGCCGACCTGGTTCTGAAGGCAGCCGAGGACCGCGCTGATGAGATCAACACCTGTATCGGCTGTAACCAGGCCTGTCTTGATCACACCTTCAGCGGCAAGCTGACATCGTGTCTGGTCAATCCCCGCGCCTGTCACGAAACCGAACTGACCTATGTGAAGACCGCTGCGCCCAAGTCTATCGCGGTCGTGGGTGCCGGCCCTGCCGGGTTGGCGTTTGCCACGGTGGCTGCAGAACGCGGCCATAAGGTGACGCTGTTCGATGCCGGCAGTGAGATCGGCGGCCAGTTCAACGTTGCCAAGCTGATACCCGGCAAAGAAGAGTTTTACGAGACCTTGCGTTATTTCCGGGTGATGCTCGACAAGCACCAGGTGGATGTCCGGCTGAACACCCGTGTCAGCGCCGAGGATCTCAAGGCCGGCGGCTTTGATGAGGTGATCCTGGCGACCGGCGTCAAGCCGCGTACTCCTGAAATTGAAGGCATCGATCATCCGAAAGTGATCGGTTATCTGGATGCGCTGCTGGAGCGCAAGCCGGTTGGGCAGAAAGTGGCGGTGATTGGTGCCGGTGGTATCGGCTTCGACGTCTCCGAGTTTATCGTCCACAAGGGTACATCGGCCGCTGTCGACACTGATCACTTCATGCGTGAGTGGGGCGTGGATCTGAGTGTGGAGCACCGGGGCGGTATTCAGGGTGTTGAGCCCGAGGTGCCGGAGCCTGCCCGTGAGGTCTACCTGCTGCAGCGTAAAGCATCGAAGGTGGGCAAGAATCTGGGCAAGACCACCGGATGGATTCACCGTACCTCCCTGAAAAACCGCCAGGTACAGATGGTGCCGGGTGTGACCTACCGCAAGATAGACGATGAGGGATTGCACATAACGGTCACGCCGAAAGGCGCAGAGCAGGGCGAAGACCGTGTGCTGCCTGTGGACACCATCATCGTGTGCGCGGGTCAGGAGCCGCTGCGTGAGCTGCAGAGCGATCTGGAGGCTGCTGGCGTGCCGGTACACCTGATTGGTGGTTCGGATGTGGCTGCAGAACTGGATGCCAAGCGGGCGATCAATCAGGGTAGTCGTCTGGCTGCAGAGCTCTGAGCGTAAACACGATCACAAATCGTTGCAGTTTTTCCCTGTGCAGACACGATTGTCTGGCTAGACTAATAGCTTTGGGTCTGACTGCTTGTCCCTTCTATGCTGCCTCAGGATTGTCGGCATAGCAGGGGCGGCATCACGATCAGATGGAACACCTTCCGGGGTTCTGTCGTGTGGTGTCGAATCGACGATTTGTGGAGAGCGTGCAATGGTGTCTGCCGACCAGGCAACCGATGGGTATTCGGCGGTATTTTTTGTGGAAGGGAACCAGGTGGCCCGCGAGATGCGGGCTACCGAATTCGGGGCCTTCCTGGATGGCTATGTAGGGCTGTCCGATCTCGCCGAAACCGAGGTCAGGGCTGTATTGGTTGAGCTGAGTCCTGACCTCAAGGTGCAGGCCCTGGTTTTCTTCAAAATCTGGTTTGATGAGGAAGGTCGGGCAGACAGCCATTGGAACCTACCTATTGAAGAGTTAGCCAGAACAGGCGCCAAAGGGCCTGACATGGGTGGTGGTGCGATCCGGCTGGTTTGCCGGAGTCAATGCCCTGACCCCAAGTTCAAGGAGGATCTCTGGGACCCGGACATGACGCCCGGGAACAACCATTTCCAGGCGATCCGCAAAGCGGTTGAAGCCAACAGCCTGAAATTCCGGAAAGTGGAGCCTGTTCAGGAAGAGAATATTCCGGTTCTGAGCGAACAGGCGGAAGATTCCTCCGAGCGGGAGGAGTCGGCTGCGGCGGCGGATCGCTCCCGTCTGGCGCAACTCATCCGGGAACAGCGCCTTCGGATCAAGACCCTGCAGAGTGTTCACCGCGATGCCCTCTCGGACATCCAGCGCGAACATCGGCTGGAAATCCAGGGTTTACGCAGTGATATAGCGGATCTCGAGCAGAAACACGAGCGCCAGCGCCTGAGTAACGAGCAGCTCAAAAAGCGGCTGTCGGAACGGAACGAGCAGTACCTCGCCATGCAGGAGCAAATGGCGGCCGCTGGTGAGGAAAAGCAGCGTGAGGATTCAAACGCCGGTGCTGAGCTCCTGTTGCTCCGGGAACAGCTGGAACGGCGCCAGCGCGAGCTGGAGTTGCGGGACGAGAAAATCGTTGCCCTTGAAGAGGAAAACCACGAGCTGCGCAATCGCGAACCGCCGGAAGACTCCATACTCGATCATCTCAAGCGCCAATCCGTTTTTCTGGTGGCCTATCAACCCGGCGTTGGTCATGTAACGCTGCCTTTCAAGGACATTGATACCTACTTCAGCAACCCTACCGCCTACGCAGCGGAACGCTGCGGTATGAACGAACCTGCCTATCGGGAGTGGCTCGAGCATTACGAGAACCCCGTCTGTGGCCATGAAAACGAGGACGGCAAGCCGTGTGGCGAGCCCATTCTTCGAGTCAGCCAGCCGTCGGAGTTCCGTCCGGGTATTGATGACCGGTGCGAGAAACACCAGGCCTGAGGCCGGAACTTTTTCAGTATCGGGGTGACTTTCGTTAAACTGTACGCCAGATTGTCCCCGGGGTAACGGTTTCGTTCGTCCCCACCGCATTCCGACACCACAGGAAACTTCATGGATCAGTTCAGGAACATTGGTGTGATTGGTCGTATGGGCAGCGTGAAAGTGGTCGAGTCACTGCGCCAGCTCAAACAGTACCTGATCACCAACAACTACCACGTCATTCTTGAGGAAGACACCGCCAGCATGTTGCCCGGGCATGGCCTGCAGGTGGCGAGCAAAAAACTGCTGGGCGAGATCTGTGATCTGGTGATCGTGGTCGGCGGTGATGGCAGTCTTCTGGGCGCCGCCCGTGAGCTGGCCAAGTCCAAGATTCCCCTGCTTGGGGTCAATCGTGGTCGTCTGGGCTTTCTGACCGACATATCGCCCTCCGATCTTGAGGAGCGCCTCGGTAAGGTTCTGGAAGGCGAGTACATGGAGGAGACCCGGTTCCTGCTGGATGGCAACGTGGAGCGTAATGGCCAGCCTCTGGGGTTCGGTACCGCCCTGAACGATGTGGTGCTGCATCCGGGTAAATCCACCCGGATGATTGGCTTCGATCTGTTTATTGACGGTCATTTTGTTTACAGCCAGCGTTCGGATGGCCTGATCGTCTCCACGCCGACCGGGTCTACCGCCTACTCGCTCTCCGCTGGTGGCCCCATCATGCATCCCAAGCTTGATGCCATTGTCCTGGTGCCCATGTTTCCCCACACTCTCAGTAGCCGGCCGATCGTTGTCGATGGCAAGAGTGAGATCAAACTGGTGATCGGGGAGACCAATGAAACCTATCCGCAAATCAGCTTTGACGGCCAGATGAACATTGCCTGCGCGCCGGGCGATATCATTCGCATCACCAAAAAGCCGTTCAAGATCCGGTTGATTCACCCCACTGACCACAATTTCTACGCCACCTGCCGTGACAAGCTTGGCTGGGCTAGTGAGATATCAGCGAGTTGATCATGGCTGCAACAAAATCGACCGCAAGTCGCGGTTACGACATCATTGGTGATATTCACGGCTGCGCCCATACCTTGGCCAGATTGCTGGACCAGATGGGCTACCGCAAAGTTAACGGGGTTTATCAGCACCCGCGTCGTCAGGCCATCTTTATCGGCGACATCATTGACCGTGGCCCGCGGATCCGCGAGGCGCTGCACCTTGTGCGGGACATGGTGGAGCATGGTTCGGCGCGCATTGTCATGGGCAATCATGAGTACAATGCCTTGGGCTACTGCACGCGGGCGCGTCCGGGCAGCGGCAAAACCTTCCTGCGTGAGCACAACGCCCGACATAACCGTCTGATCCGGGAAACTCTGGAGCAGTTCGAGGCCCATCCATACGAGTGGAATGAGTTTCTCGAGTGGTTCTACACCATACCACTGTTCATCGACGACGAGGATTTCCGTGTTGTACACGCCTGCTGGGACGGCGATCTGATCGAAAAATTCAAACAGGTGCAGGGTGGTGCCTGCATCGATGAGGATTTCCTGCACGCTTCTGCTGCTATTGAGTCCTTTGCCGGGCAGGTTATGGATACCCTTTTGCGCGGAACGGATCTCAGGCTCCCCGAGGGTATGGCCATCACCGGTCGGGACGGCTATGTGCGTGAGTTTTTCCGAACCAAGTTCTGGGCTGACGATCCACACACCTATTCCGATGTTGTCTTTCAGCCAGACCCGCTGCCCCCGGAAGTGGCAAGCCGGGTATTGACCGATGCGGAGCGTAGGCAACTGATCAGTTATCCACTGGATGCGCCGCCGGTGTTTGTTGGTCACTACTGGATGGAAGGCGAGCCGGCGCCGCTCAAGCCCAACGTTGCCTGCATTGACTACAGTGCCGTGAAGTATGGCCGGCTGGTGGCCTACCGGATGGATGGCGAGCGGGCACTTTCCCGTGACAAGTTTGTCTGGGTAGATGTGGAAAGGCCGGAACAACCGGACTATCCCACCAGCGAAGACAGTGTCGCGCGCTAAACCATGCGTTTCGGCTGAACCAATCCCGGAGGCGGAGTAAGCGGTGTACCGAGTCAAGCAGTTGGATACCACGGTGAACCTGGCTGGCTTCAGTCGTTGGCTGAGCGGCCAGGGTGTGGCGCACCGGATCACGGAAGAGGGAGGATTCCAGGTGCTCTGGCTGGAAGACCCTGCCCACGCTGAACCAGTGCTTTCCGCCCTGGACCGCTTCATGGCGGAGCCCGAAATCAGGCAAGCTGTGGACCGCCAGAATCGGTCGCCGGTGTTTGTTGGCGGGCGCTGGCAGCCTTCACCGAGGCACGCGCCGCTGGTCCTCGGGATCATTGTCTTTGCCGTGGCCATGGTCTGGCTCACGGCCATGGGTCAGAATGAACTGGCGGCCAGCCTGATGATGATTGACCCCCGGGATTATGATTGGAGTACGTTGGCCGGTCGCATCGACGCGTTAACCGCGACCCTGGCCAGTGGCCAGATCTGGCGACTGCTCACGCCGGATTTTCTGCACTTTAGTTGGACCCATATCATTTTCAACTCCGTGATGCTCTGGTTTCTTGGCAGCCAGATCGAATGGTTCGACGGTCGGGCCAGATTGATCACCCTGTTTGTGATCACGAGCCTGATCTCCAACGGCTTGCAGTATTTCGTGTCCGGACCTCTTTTCGGTGGGCTATCGGGGGTTGTTTATGGGATTCTGGGCTATTGCTGGTTGAGCCAGCGAACGGCACCGCGGTTCCAGTTTCCGCCGGCGCTGGTTACCTTTGCGGTTGCATGGATGTTGATCGGGTTTACGCCGCTTCCCGAAATAATCGGGCTCGGGCGCATGGCAAATGAAGCGCATCTGGGGGGATTTATTGCCGGGCTGGCCCTTGCGGTGGTTTTGCCCGTAAGACGCAGAAGGGGCGCATAAAAAAGCCCCGCCAGAGGCGGGGCGTTAAAAGAGCTTTTAGCTCCTGATGAGAGAGACCAAATGATACGACCGTCGTCATTTGGTGAGGCAATGATAATCATTATCGTTTGATTCTGTCAAACGATTCCGCCACATTTTTAATGAACGTTTTTTCAGGAGAGCGGGATGACTTACGAAGAACTTATCGAGCGACTGGATCCGAATGTTTACCGGAGTCTCCGGCAGTCCATTGAGCTCGGAAAATGGCCCGATGGCCGCAAGCTGACACCCGAGCAGCGTGAAATCAGCCTGGAAGCAGTGATTTACTACGAGAATTTGCACAACATTCCGGAAGAGGAACGCACCGGCTATCTCGACCGGGGCAGCAAGGCGGGAACCGCCTGTGATCCATCGGTTCGGCGGACCCAGGGCAGCGGCGACGTTGATCCCGACCAGTTTGTTGAGGTCAAGTCTTGAGCGAGCTGATCGATGTTACGGGCCGGCTGCGCAAAATGCCGGTGGAGGCGGGGGAGCCTGTGGCGTACTCCATTGCCGTGGGCGACACCCGCATTCCCCTGAATGATCTGATCGGTCGGCCGTTGCGTCTGGATTTCGATGGCGTGATCCGGTGCGTTCACTGCGACCGGAAGACCAACAAAAGCTTCAATCAGGGCTTTTGTTACCCCTGCTTCCGCAAACTGGCGGCTTGTGACAGTTGCATCATGAGTCCGGAGAAGTGTCACTATCACCTTGGCACCTGCCGAGAGCCGGAGTGGGGTGAAACCCACTGCATGGTGGAGCATGTGGTGTATCTGGCCAATTCGTCCGGCCTGAAGGTAGGCATTACCCGGGCTTCCCAGGTGCCAACCCGCTGGATAGACCAGGGTGCGGTGGACGCCATCCCGATGGTGCGAGTTGCGACGCGGTATATTGCCGGTCTGGTCGAGGTTGCCTGCAAAACACACGTGGCCGACCGGACGAACTGGCGGGCCATGCTCAAGGGCGACGTTCCCGAGCTGGATCTGGCGAAGGAGCGCCAACGAATGCTTGGACTGATCGCCGCCGATCTTGATGCGCTCCGGCAGACCCACGGTGAGGATTCTATCCGGGCAGTAGACGAAGAGGGCCTTGGTCTGAGCTATCCCGTCCAGATCTGGCCAGAAAAGATCAAAACCCATAACCTCGACAAAACGCCGGAGGTAGAGGGCGTTCTTGAGGGCATCAAAGGGCAGTACCTTATTCTGGATACCGGTGTGATTAACATTCGAAAATTCACCGGTTATGAAGTCCGGTTCCGGGTTTTGGAAGGCTGACAGCGCCTCGCCCGGCCAATCTTTTCACGTCTGTGGGCTATGAATGCTGCGTCCGCAGGCCGCGAACTCTGGAGAAATGCAATGCGTACCAGCCAGCCACAGACCATTTATTTGAGCGATTACAAGGTACCTGCGTATCTGGTCGACACTGTCGACCTGAGGTTCGAGCTGTTTGAGGACGGGGCGCGAGTGCACAGTACGCTTGAGCTTCGCCGCAACCCTGATTCTGATGAGGTGTCGGCACCCCTGGAGCTTGATGGCGACAGCCTGACGCTGGAATCCGTCGCCCTGGATGGTGCCCAGCTCGCCGCGGGTGATTATGAAGACCGCGGAGATCAGCTTGTGGTTCGTTCGGTACCGGAACAGTTCACGCTGACTGTGGTGACCTGGATAGAGCCCCAGAACAACACTCGTCTTGAAGGCCTGTATAAATCATCGGGCATGTTCTGCACCCAGTGCGAGGCTGAAGGATTTCGCTGCATTACGTTCTTCCCGGACCGTCCGGACGTGATGGCACGTTTCCGTACCCGCATCGAAGCCAACAAGGACGCCTACCCGGTGCTTCTCTCCAATGGCAACGATGTGGAAAGAGGCGAGCTGGAAAACGGCCGGCATTTTGTCACCTGGGAAGACCCGTTCCCCAAACCTTGCTATCTCTTTGCCCTGGTGGCCGGAGACCTGGTCGAGAAGCGGGATACCTTCACAACGTGTTCAGGTCGTGGCATTGACCTCCGCATGTACGTGGAGCCTCGCAACGCCGAGAAGTGCGATCACGCCATGGATTCCCTGAAGCGTTCCATGCGCTGGGATGAAGAAGTCTATGGCCGCGAGTACGACCTCGATATCTTCATGATCGTGGCGGTGGACGACTTCAACATGGGCGCCATGGAGAACAAGGGGCTCAACATCTTCAACTCCTCCTGCGTGCTGGCCAGCCAGGAAACCGCCACGGACCTGGCGTTCCAGCGTATTGAGGCGATCGTTGCCCACGAGTATTTCCACAACTGGTCGGGGAACCGCGTTACCTGCCGCGATTGGTTCCAGCTCAGCCTGAAAGAAGGTTTCACGGTATTCCGGGACTCCCAGTTCTCGGCGGGTATGGGCTCCCCAACCGTGAAGCGGATCGAAGATGTGACCCTGCTGCGTACGGCCCAGTTTGCCGAAGACGGTGGCCCCATGGCGCACCCGGTGCGGCCTGCGTCTTATATGGAAATCTCCAACTTCTACACCCTGACAATTTATGAGAAAGGTGCAGAAGTGGTGCGCATGATTCACACCCTGCTGGGGCCGGACCTGTTCCGCAAGGGTAGCGATCTGTATTTTGAGCGCCATGACGGCCAGGCGGTCACTACCGATGATTTTGTCAAAGCGATGGAGGACGCCTCGGGGCGTGATCTGCGCCAGTTCCGGCTCTGGTACGAGCAGGCCGGCACGCCGGTTCTGAATGTGTCGGACGACTATGACGCCGATAAAGGAGTGTATCGCCTTACCATCGAACAGAGTATTCCGGATACTCCGGGACAGACCAACAAGAAGCCGCAACACATACCGTTTGCGCTGGGCCTGCTGGGGCAGGACGGACAGCCTCTGCCGTTACAGCTTGAGGCGGATGAGGGAGATGCCCCGACGGAGCGGGTACTCGAGTTGACCGAAGCGACCCATTCGTTTGAATTTCATGGCATCGAATCCAGGCCTGTCCCGTCACTGTTGCGGCATTTCTCCGCACCGGTTCGGGTTCGCTATTCCTGGAGTCGCGAACAGTTGCTCTTCCTGATGAGCCACGATCCGGATGGATTCAATCGCTGGGATGCGGGCCAGAGACTGGCTGTGGATGTCATCCAGTCGCTGGTTGGCGCGCCTGACGATGCGGAAATTGAACCCAGACTGGTCGAAGCCTATCGCAAGCTGATTTCCGACACTGAGTTGGATCAGGCCCTGGTGGCCAAGATGCTGCAACTTCCCTCCGAGGCCTACCTGATTGAACTGGCCGATAACGCCGACGTGCCAGCCATTCACCGCGCCCGCGACGCGGTACTTCGCCATCTGGCGGGCGCCCTGAAAGCCGAACTCATCGCGTGCTACCAGCGCCATCAGGACGGCGGTCCTTACGAGGTGACACCGGAAGCCATTGCCCGTCGTAGCCTGCGCAACACTGCGCTGGCCTGGTTGCTGATGATTGACGACCAGGAGGGCCGGGAGCTGGCGGTGAGTCAGTTGAGCGCCGCCGACAATATGACCGATCGGATGGGCGCTTTGCGGGCGCTTGTGAATTCAGGCTTCGAGTCTGACCGCCAGCAGGCGCTGGATGAATTCTACGATCGCTTCAAGGATGATCCCCAGGTTGTTGAACAGTGGTTCTCTGTGCAGGCGGCCAGCGACGAGGCCGGTCAGCTTCCGGACATCCAGAGACTTCTGGAGCACCCGGCCTTCGACTGGAAAAATCCCAACAAGATTCGCTCTGTGGTGGGCGCGTTTGCCGGTCAGAACCTGGCGGCTTTCCACAATCCTGACGGTTCTGGTTATGAGTTCCTGGCGGATCAGGTCTGTCGCCTGGACGACAGTAACCCCCAGATTGCCGCGCGTCTGGTGACGCCGCTGACCCGGTGGAGAAAGTTTGCGCCGTCGTACAGTGCCCGGATGAAGTCCGCCCTTGAGCGGATTCGTGACAAGTCGGGATTGTCCAGGGATGTCTATGAGGTGGTGCACAAGAGCCTTGCCGATTGACGTCAGATACAAAATCGCACTTTCGGTCGATAGACTTTAGTCTGGGATCGGGTAATCTGGAGTAAGGTCTGCAATTCCATCAGACGACAATAAAAAAGCCTCCGCAGAGGCTTCCAGACGCACTTAAGGTTTCACAATGATGTATAACAAAAATGCGATTCTCGGCGGCCTGCTGGCTCTCTCCGTGGCATCAGCGCCTGCGTGGGCGGCGGTTTCCGCCAGTGAAGCGGCCCGTCTGGGCCAGGAGTTGACACCCTTTGGCTCACCCAAGGCCGGCAACAGTGCCGGTACTATCCCGGCCTGGACCGGTGGGCTGACAGAACCGCCTCCCGGCTATGAGGGCAGCGGACAGCATCACATCAATCCGTTTCCGGATGATGAAGTCCTGTTTACCATCACGCCCGCCAACATGGATCAGTATGAGGAATACCTTACTGACGGTGTGAAGGCGATGCTGGAAACCTACCCCACCACATTCCGGGTACCCGTTTATCAGACTCGTCGTACCCATGCCGTTCCCGACTGGGTGGCTGAGAATACCCGTGAAAACGCGGTAAACGCAGAGATTGTGGGTCAGGGCGAAGGCCTGGATGGCGCATTTGGGGGCTACCCTTTCCCAATCCTGCACGGAAATGACGAGCAGAAGGCCTGGCAGGCGGTCTGGAACCATCTGACCCGCTGGCGCGGGGTGAATGTAACCCGTCGTTCCAGTGAGGTGGCTGTTCAGACCAATGGCGACTACTCGCTGGTGACCTCCCAGCAGGAAGCCTTCTTCAACTACTACAATCCGGAAGGCGGTGAAGAAGATCTGGACAACGTGATCTTCTACTACCTGTCGTTTACCCAGTCACCACCCCGACTGGCCGGTGGTGCGATTCTGATTCACGAGACCCTGAACCAGATTATCAATCCCCGGAACGGCTGGGGTTACAATGCCGGCCAGCGTCGAGTGCGCAGGGCGCCGAACCTGGGTTACGACTCCCCGATTGCAGCGGCCGATAACCTGCGTACCGCAGACGACACCGATATCTTTAACGGGGCTCTGGACCGCTACAACTGGAACTACGAAGGCAAGCGGGAAATCTACATCCCCTACAACAATTACCGCATTGGTGAAAAAGGTCTTCCGTACGAGGAAATTCTGGGAATCTCCCACTTGAATCCGGACCTCACCCGCTGGGAACTTCATCGCGTTCACGTGGTTGAAGCCACGCTGAAAGATGGTGAGCGCCATATTTACGGCAAGCGTCGTTTCTACATTGACGAGGATAGCTGGAATACGGTTCTGCTTGACCAGTACGACGGCCGTGGCGAACTCTGGCGTGTAACCATGGGGCTGCCTAAAAATTATTATGAACTTCCGGGTGTGTGGACGGTTCTTGACGTCTATCATGACCTTCAGGCCCGGCGTTATCATGTGCTCGGTCTGGACACAGAAGAGGCTAACACCCGCGTGTTCACCGACGAGGTCCCCAATACGCGCTACTTCTCGCCGGCGTCACTGCGCCGCAGGAGTGTTCGCTAGCGCACTGTTGGTCGAGGGATGCGTCCCCGCCCACAGGAAGTGGCGACCCGACATACCGGCAACCGCAGGGTTGCCGGTATGTTTACAGTTATTCCCGGCTTTGCCGGTCAGAGACACAGTTCAATACAACATAATAGGCAATCTGAATGGCTAAAAGGTTGATGTGCAAGACTCTGGGCGCTGCCTGCCTTGGACTTTCCATGGTCTGGTCTGCCCCTGCAGCGTTTGCGCTTGCAGATATCATCGAAACCCCGGCCCGGCTAACGGATCTGGCCCCGGAGAATCTTCTCACCGATGCGACCCGGGTTGGTGATCGTATTGTGGCCGTCGGAGAACGCGGGCATATCATCTACTCGGATGACGAGGGGAAAACCTGGGTTCAGGGTGAAGTTCCTGTTTCTGTGACCCTTACAGCGATTGATTTCGGTACCGACACCCATGGCTGGGCAGTGGGGCACAGTGGCGTGGTTCTCAAAACCTCTGACGCCGGAGCCACCTGGAGCCTTCAGATCGACGGGATCCGGGCCATGGAGCTGGCCATCGAGAGCCGCGAAGAACAGATTGTTGCCATGCAGGAGCGCATCGAAGAAGCGCCTGAGGAAGAAAAAGAAGACCTCGAGTGGGCACTGGACGATCTTTACTTTGCCCTTGAGAACATTCAGGCGGACATGGATATTGGTCCGGTCAACCCGCTGCTGGACGTCTGGTTCGAAAACGAGAACCGCGGTTTTGTGGTGGGAGCCTACGGCATGTTCCTGCGTACGATGGACGGCGGTGAAACCTGGAAAGACTGGGCGCCAAGAATTGATAACAGGCAGAACTTCCACCTGAATGGCATTACCCGAATTACGGGTGGAGCCCTTGTGGTTGTGGGCGAGGCCGGTCAGATACACGTCTCTGTGGACGGTGGTGAGACCTTTGAGCGCCGCGAGGCACCCTATGAAGGCTCCCTGTTCGGTGTTATTGGCACAGGTCAGGTGAACGAGATTCTCGCGTTTGGCCTCCGGGGCAACATGCTGTTCTCTTCCGATCTGGGCAAGAGCTGGCGGATGGTCCCGAATTCTGCCGGGGCGACCCTCAACAGCGGCGTCGTTGCTGAAGATGGCCGCATTACCCTCGTGGGTAACGGTGGCGCGGTGCTGATGAGTACCAATGGCGCAGAAACCTTTCGAGAGCATTTCCGCAGTGATCGGGAGGGCGTCATGAGTGCCGTGCCTATTTCAGGAACAGACCTGCTGATTGTCGGCGAAGGTGGCGCGAAAATTACAGACGCCCGTGGAAGAAACCTTCAATAACGCCCTGATGTGGCAACAACCGAACGAACAATAGAGGGGCTTTTGAATGTCCAACCCTAAGCATGACAAGGGCGAGCACTACCTGACCACGCCCAAGGCGGAACCCTTTCTCGAAAGGCTGCTCTTCAATAACCGGCCGATCATTCTTATCTTTTTTGCCGTATTGACGCTGTTTCTTGGTTACAACGCCGTCAAGATCCAGCCTGATGCCAGTTTCGAGAGGATGATTCCTCTCGAGCATCCCTATATCGTGAACATGCTCGAGCACCGGGATGACCTGGAAAACCTGGGTAACTTTGTCCGTATCGCCGTCGAGGCAAAAGAGGGCGATATTTTCACCCAGGAGTACATGGAGACCCTGAAGCAGATTACTGACGAGGTCTTCTACCTCAATGGTGTGGATCGTTCCGGTCTCAAATCCCTGTGGACGTCGAACGTGCGCTGGGTGGAGGTTACCGAGCAGGGTTTCCAGGGCGGTACGGTTATACCGGACGGGTACGACGGCTCCCGGGACAGCCTTGAGCAGCTCCGTCAGAATGTTCTGCGTTCCAACGAAGTTGGTCGCCTGATTTCCGACAACTTCAAGTCGACGATCGTTTATGCGCCGCTGTACGAGAAAAATCCGGAAACCGGTGAGGCCCTGGATTACGGCGAATTTTCCCGTCAGCTCGAGGAAAAAATCCGGGAAAAGTACGAAGAGCAGAACCCGAACATCCAGATTCATATTGTCGGTTTCGCCAAGAAGGTTGGTGATCTGATTGAAGGTATCGGATCCATTGCATGGTTTGCCGGGATTACCATCCTGCTGACCACGCTTTTGTTGTTCTGGTACTCCCGGGCCATTGCCGGGACCCTGGTTCCGGTCTTCACCTCGATTATTGCCGTTTTCCTGCAGTTGGGGACCCTTCGGTTGCTGGGGTACGGTCTTGACCCTTACTCCGTACTGGTGCCCTTCCTGGTGTTCGCGATCGGTATCAGTCACGGTGTTCAGATTGTCAACGCCATGGCCGTTGAAGCTGCCAAGGGCTTCGACGCGGTGACTGCCGCGCGTCTGGCTTTCCGGGCCCTTTACATACCTGGCATGTTGGCACTGATCTCGGACGCCTTTGGCTTCCTGACCCTGTTCTTTATCGAGATCGACGTTATCCGGGACCTTGCGATTGCCGCGGGTATTGGTGTGGCGTATGTCATCCTCACCAACCTGGTTCTGCATGTGTTGATCATGTCCTACGTTGGTATCTCCAAGGGCGGTATCCGCCACGTACAGAACCACGGTGAAAAGCAGGATCGAAAGTGGCGCGCGATGTCCTACTTCTCGCATCCGGGCGTGGCGCCCATCTCCCTGCTGATTGCTGTCATTGGTCTTGGCCTGGGTCTCTACTACAAGCAGGATCTCAAAATCGGTGACCTTGACCAGGGCGCGCCGGAGCTCCGTGCGGATTCCCGGTACAACAAGGATAACGCCTACATCATCGATAACTATTCCACCAGTGCGGATGTCTTGGTGGTGATGGTTAAAACGCCGGAAGAGCAGTGCACCCAGTACAATGTGCTGCGGGCCATGGACACCCTGCAATGGGAGCTTCAGAACACGCCGGGCGTACAGTCCTCGGCATCCCTCGCAGATGTTTCCAAGATGGTCACCAAGGCTCTGAACGAAGGCAACTGGAAGTGGTACGAGATCTCCCGCAACCAGACCATCATCAATGCTTCCATTCGCGAAGCGCCTGCCGGTCTGATCAATACCGACTGTAGTCTGACCCCGGTGCTGGTGTTCCTTGAGGATCACAAGGCAGAGACCCTGGAAACCGTCGTTGAGCGCGTGGAACAGTTTGCCGAGAAGAACAGCAACGAGGAACACAGGTTCTTGCTGGCGGCTGGTAATGCCGGTGTCGAGGCTGCGACCAATGAGGTTATCTCCGGCGCCAAGGACAAGATGCTGATTCTCGTCTACAGTGTGGTGAGTTTGCTGTGCTTCGTGACCTTCCGTTCGGTCCGCGCGGTACTGTGTATCGTGATACCTCTGGGACTGACGTCGATCCTCTGCGAGGCGATCATGGCGGTGTCCGGCATTGGTATCAAAGTAGCAACCCTGCCGGTTATTGCCCTGGGTGTTGGTATAGGTGTCGACTACGGCATCTATATCTACAGCAAGCTGGAGAAATACCTGCTTGAGGGCAAAACACTCCAGGAGGCCTATTACGAGACGCTGCGCTCCACGGGTAAGGCGGTTATGTTTACAGGTGTGACGCTGGGCCTGGGTGTCGTCACCTGGATCTTCTCGCCGATCAAGTTCCAGGCCGACATGGGCTTCCTGCTGTTCTTTATGTTCCTGTGGAATATGGTGGGAGCCATCTGGCTGTTGCCGGCTCTGGCCCGGTTCCTGCTGCGGCCGGACCAGATGCTCGCCAAGGCCCGAGCTGCGAAATAACACTCGCAATTATCTGCAAAAAAGCCCGCATCGCGGGCTTTTTTGTTGTCTGCTCAACCGTTTAGCGAGCTAATCCATACTTTATTTATGGTGTGAAGTGGTCTATGTTTTACGGTGTTCGTACCATTTGCCCGCCCACGAGGCGGGCGCTTCATTACAATGAACAGAAAAAAGGAAGAACTCACATGACACTGAAACTGAAAGCCTCCGCATTTGCTGTCGCTGCCGCAGTCAGCCTGGGTGCTGCTTCCACCTCCGTTTCCGCGCAGGAGCAGCGCTTTGTGACTATCGGCACCGGTGGTGTAACCGGTGTTTATTATCCGGCCGGCGGTGCGATCTGTCGTCTGGTGAACATGGACCGTAAAGAACATGGTATCCGCTGCTCCGTTGAGAGCACCGGTGGCTCCGTCTACAACCTGAACGCTATCCGCCAGGGCGAGCTCGATCTGGCCGTGGCCCAGTCCGACTGGCAATATCATGCCTACAACGGCACCAGCCAATTCAAGGACGATGGCGCCAACAAGGACCTTCGCGCGGTATTTTCCCTGCATCCAGAGCCGTTCACCGTTGTTGCTAGCAAGGGCTCAGGCATCAAGACCTTTGAAGACCTGGAAGGCAAGCGGGTTTCCGTTGGTAACCCGGGTTCTGGCCAGCGGGCCACTGCCGAGGTTCTGATGGAAGAAATGGGTTGGGGCATGGACAAGTTTGCCCTCGCCGCTGAGATCAAGGCCGCCGAGCAGTCACAGGCCCTGTGCGACGGCAACATCGACGCTTTCTTCTACACCGTCGGGCACCCCTCAGGCGCCATCAAGGAAGCCACTACTTCCTGTGACAGCGTGATTGTCAACGTTGATAACGAGGCGACCCAGACACTGATCGAAGAGAATCCGTATTACCGCAAAGCGGTCATCCCGGGTGGTATGTACCGTGGCTCTGACGAAGACACCACTACCTTCGGTGTAGCGGCAACCTTTGTTTCTTCCACCGATGTACCGGAAGATGTGGTTTACGCCGTGGTCAAGGCGGTGTTCGAAAACTTCGACAGCTTCAAGCGTCTGCACCCTGCCTTCGCCAATCTGAACAAGGAAGAGATGGTCTCTGATGCCCTGAGTGCGCCGCTGCACCCGGGTGCTGCCAAGTACTACAAGGAAGCCGGTCTGATCGACTGATCTGACCTGAAACCGGACCGGCGGGCCCAGGCCCGCCGGGTTTCCCTCCAGAGAACAACCTTTCACGCTACAGGAAGAACTTATGGCAACGAGCGATCCGTCGAACGGAGGTAGCGCTGGCGGCGGCAATGTAGAAGAAATCCTGCAGACCGAAACCGGGGGCAGGGCGGCGACCGGTTACGCGGCCGTTATTCTGTTCATCGTTCCCCTTGTGTGGTCGCTGTTCCAGCTCTGGATTGCGTCACCGCTCCCGTTTATTCTGGATTTCGGCATTTTCAATTCGACGGAAGCCCGTTCGATTCACCTGGCGTTCGCCGTTTTCCTGGCCTTCGCGTCTTTTCCGATGATCCGTGGTCGTCATGTTAACGCGGTCCCAATTTACGACTGGATCCTCGCCGTTGTGGCGGCGTTTTGTGCCTCTTATCTATACGGTTTTTATGAAGAGCTTTCGACGCGTCCCGGTGCGCCGATCACCCAGGATCTTTGGGTTGCGCTGATCGGTCTGGTGCTGCTGCTGGAAGCTACCCGGCGTTCACTTGGTCTGCCATTGACCATCGTGGCCGCGGTATTCATAACCTACTCTATTGCCGGCCCCTACATGCCGGATGTGATTGCCCACAAGGGCGTCAGTCTTAGCAAGCTGGCTTCCCATCAATGGCTGGGTACGGAAGGCGTGTTTGGTGTGGCGCTCGGGGTGTCCACCAGTTTTGTCTTTCTGTTTGTTCTGTTCGGCGCACTGCTGGAGAGGGCCGGTGCCGGCAACTATTTCATCAAGGTGGCCTACGCCATGCTTGGTCACATGCGGGGCGGCCCGGCCAAGGCTGCGGTTGTGTCCAGTGGCCTGAGTGGTGTGATCTCTGGTTCCTCCATCGCCAATGTGGTGACTACCGGGACCTTCACCATTCCGTTGATGAAGCGGGTGGGTTTTCCAGCCACCAAGGCTGGCGCCGTCGAAGTGGCTGCTTCAACGAACGGTCAGCTGACGCCGCCCATCATGGGCGCAGCCGCGTTCCTGATGGTTGAGTATGTGGGTATCTCTTACCTTGAGGTCATCAAGCACGCGATCCTGCCGGCGATGATTTCCTACGTCGCCCTCATCTACATCGTGCACCTCGAAGCTTGCAAGCTGAACATGCAGGGCATCGAGCGGTTGAACAAGCCCACCATGGCGCAGCGGATGCTGAACTGGGTGGTGATGCTGCTGGGCCTGATCATACTCACTCTGGTTGTGTACTACGGCATAGGCTGGATGAAGACATTGCTCGGCGAGGCAGCCATCTGGGTGCTGGCGCCGCTGCTGGTAGCCGTCTATGTCGCCCTGGTAGGTTACGCGACGCGTTTCCCTGAGCTGGAAGAGGACGACCCGAACAAGGACATGGGCGAGCTGCCTCCGGTCGGGCCAACCGTGAAAACCGGCCTGTATTTCCTGCTGCCGGTGGTGGTCCTGGTGTGGTGCCTGACTGTTGAGCGCTTTTCACCCCAGCTTTCCGCGTTCTGGGCTACCGTGTTCATGATCTTCATTGTGATCACCCAGCGGCCGCTGAAAGCCTTTTTCCGCAAGCGTGGCGACTTCGCCCGCCTGACCAAAGACGGCTTTTTCGATCTGGCCCATTCGCTGGCCACCGGCGCTCGCAACATGGTCGGTATTGGCGTGGCGACCGCCACCGCAGGGATTGTGGTGGGCACCGTCACCCTGACGGGTATTGGCCTCGTAATGACGGCCTTCGTGGAGTTCCTGTCTGGCGGCAATCTGCTGCTCATGCTCATTTTCACCGCCATTATCAGTCTGATTCTCGGTATGGGGCTGCCAACTACCGCGAACTACATTGTTGTCTCCACTTTGATGGCGCCGGTGATTGTCACCCTTGGTGCCCAGAACGGACTGATCGTACCGCTGATTGCGGTGCACCTGTTCGTGTTCTACTTCGGCATCCTCGCGGATGATACGCCACCGGTGGGTCTTGCCGCCTACGCGGCGGCGGCCATTTCGGGTGCCGACCCGATACGGACCGGTGTGCAGGGTTTTACCTACGATATTCGAACCGCAATCCTGCCGTTCATGTTTATCTTCAACACCCAGTTGTTGCTGATCGGCCTGACGGGGTGGTTTGACCTGCTGGTGACCATCTTCAGTGCGGTCACGGCCATGCTGGTATTCTCGGCCGCTACCCAGGGCTACTGGTTTACCAAGAGCTATAAATGGGAAACAGTGTTGCTGCTGCTCATCACCTTCACCATGTTCCGTCCAGGTTTCTGGTGGGACATGGTTTACCCGCCGACTGAAGACCAGCCGGGTGCACAGGTCATGGAGTATGTCGAAGAGGTTCCGGCGGGCCAGCCGATCATCCTCAAGGCATCTGGCATGAATATCGATGGCGATGAGGTGAGCACCTATGTGCGGCTGCCAATTCCCGCAGGTGAGACACCTGAGCAGAGACTGATAGAGGCAGGCCTGGAGCTGAGCCCTGACGGCGACAAAATGGCGGTGGACTTTGTCGGGTTTGGCAGCCCGGCGGAAGAGGTCGGTATCCAGTTTGGCTGGACCATCGATGCCGTGCAGGTTCAGCTTTCGCGACCGCCGAAGGAGCTGATGTTCATTCCGGCCCTGGCGCTTCTGGGTCTTCTGGCCTATGGCCAGCTCCGGCGACGGGCCCGCGAAGAGGCAGCCGGCCAGGCGGCCTGACAGAGCCCTGGATGCGAGAAACCCGGCATTAACCTGCCGGGTTTTTTTCTGTTAGACTTCGCCTCGAATCGGCCCGCGGTTTGTATCGCGTCGCGCCGTCACCATGTGGTCTCTGGTATAGATCACCGCTGAGTAACCAACAGGAGCTTTTCATGCCCGTCGTAACCCTGCCCGATGGCAGCCATCGCAGTTTTGCCGAACCCGTAACCGTTCATGACGTTGCCGCCGATATTGGCGCTGGCCTTGCCAAAGCCGCCCTTGCCGGAAAGGTGGATGGTCAGCTCGTGGACACCAGCTATCGCATCGAGAATGATGCCGACCTCGCCATTGTCACAGAACGTGACGAGGAGGGCGTTGATATCATTCGCCATTCCACGGCGCACTTGATGGCCATGGCTGTCCAGGAACTGTTTCCAGGAGCCCAGGTTACCATCGGCCCGGTGATCGACAACGGCTTCTACTACGACTTCAAGTACGACCGCCCGTTCACCAATGAGGACCTGGCGCGGATCGAGAAGCGTATGGAAGAGCTCGCCAAGCAGGACCTTCCGGTTTCGCGCTCCATCATGTCCCGTGATGAGGCGATCAAGCTCTTTGAAGATATGGGCGAAGAGTACAAGGTCCGTATCATCCAGGACATTCCGGGCGACGAAGACCTTTCGTTCTACAGTCAGGGCGACTTTATCGACCTGTGCCGCGGTCCCCACGTGCCAAGCACCGGCAAACTGAAAGCCTTCAAACTGACCAAGGTGGCTGGCGCCTACTGGCGGGGCGACACCAGTAATGAGCAGCTTCAGCGCGTTTACGGAACCGCCTGGGGCAACAAGAAAGATCTGAAGGCCTACCTGCACCGTCTGGAAGAAGCAGAGAAGCGAGATCACCGCAAGGTTGGCAAGAAGCTTGGCCTGTTCCATATGCAGGAGGAAGCGCCGGGCATGGTGTTCTGGCATCCCGATGGCTGGTCGCTCTACCAGGAAGTCGAACAATACATGCGCCGCAAGCAGCAGGAGCATGGCTACAAGGAAATCAAGACGCCACAGGTGGTGTCGCGAACCCTGTGGGAGAAGTCAGGGCACTGGGACAAGTTCAAGGACGACATGTTCACCACCGAGTCGGAAAAACACGACTACGCCATCAAGCCCATGAACTGTCCGTGCCACGTTCAGGTCTTCAACCAGGGGCTGAAAAGCTACAAGGACCTTCCGCTGAGGCTGGCAGAATTCGGTTCCTGCCATCGGAACGAGGCTTCCGGAGCGTTGCATGGACTCATGCGGGTTCGGGGCTTTACCCAGGACGACGCCCATATCTTCTGTGAAGAAGACGCTATCCAGCAGGAAGTGTCGGCCTTTATCGAAATGCTGCACGAAATCTACACGGACTTCGGGTTCACTGAAATCCTTTACAAGCTCTCAACCCGTCCGGAAAAGCGGGTTGGCTCCGATGAAGTCTGGGACAAGGCGGAAGCCGCCCTGGAAGAGGCGCTGAATCGTGAGGGCGTAGACTGGGAACTGCTGCCGGGCGAAGGGGCCTTTTACGGGCCCAAGATCGAGTTCTCCCTGAAAGACTGTATCGGACGGGTGTGGCAGTGTGGCACCATCCAGGTAGACTTCTCGATGCCGGGTCGTCTGGGAGCACAGTATGTTGCCGACAATTCGGAGCGGAAAACTCCGGTAATGCTGCACCGGGCGGTGTTGGGTTCCTTCGAGCGTTTCATCGGGATCCTGATCGAGGAATACGAAGGAGCATTCCCGACCTGGCTTGCGCCGACACAGGTGGCAATCCTCAATATTACCGATAATCAGCGTGATTATTGTCAGAATCTGGCGAAAAAGTGGGATTCTTTGGGGTATAGGGTTAATGCTGACTTGAGAAACGAGAAGATCGGCTTTAAAATCCGCGAGCATACTCTTAACAAGGTTCCCTATCTTGTCGTCGTAGGTGACAAGGAAATCGAGAATAACGCGGTTGCCGTACGTACCCGCAAGGGCGAAGATCTGGGAACTTTATCGCTTGAAGCGTTCGAACAGCTGTTGGCTGATGAAATTCAACGCAAAGGCAGAACCAAGACGGAGATCTGATTATTAAACAGCGAACGAATCGGGGTGGGCGTACTCCGAAAGCGCCTATCAATGAGAATATTGACGCAACTGAAGTCCGCCTGATCGATGCCGAAGGCAACCAGGTCGGAATTGTGCCAATTGAGGAAGCTCTAAAGCAGGCCGAAGAGGCTACCCTTGATCTGGTGCAGGTTACGGATTCCGATCCGATCGTCTGTAAGATAATGGACTACGGCAAGAAGATCTTCGAAGAGAAGAAAGCCAAGGCGGCTGCCAAGAAGAAACAGAAGCAGACGCAGGTCAAAGAGCTTAAGTTCCGTCCCGGAACTGAAGAAGGGGATTATCAGGTCAAACTACGCAACCTGATACGTTTCCTTGAAAACGGGGACCGCGGCAAAATCACGATCCGTTTCCGAGGCCGTGAGATGGCACACCAGGAAATTGGTATGCAGCTCATGCAGCGCATCGAATCCGACGTGGAAGAGCTTGCCCAGGTAGAGATGCGGCCGAAAATGGAAGGCCGGCAGATGACCATGGTAGTGGCGCCCCGCAAGAAGAAGTGAACCTGATCGGGTGCTTGTCCCCCGCGCATGCGGGGGATTTGTCGTTCAGGGGCACATCATTGTTTATTTAAAAATAGAATGCGGAGTTTTAAAAAATGCCCAAGATGAAAACCAAAAGCGGAGCCACCAAGCGGTTCAAGAAAACCGCCACCGGCTTCAAGCACAAGCAGTCCTTCACCAGCCACATCCTGACCAAGAAGAGCCCGAAGCGTAAGCGTCAGCTGCGCGGCACCAAGCTCATCGCCAAGTCGGATGTTGCATCTATCAAGCGTATGACCGCGTGCTGATCCAGCCGCGAGAATCATTCCTTAGAAAGTACAGGTAGAAGGATTAAAGTATGGCTCGTGTAAAACGTGGTGTGGTCGCACGCCGTCGTCACAAAAAGATTCTCAATCAGGCCAAAGGTTACTACGGCGCTCGTAGCCGGGTATTCCGTGTAGCCAAGCAGGCGGTTATCAAGGCCGGTCAGTACGCGTACCGTGACCGTCGTAACCGCAAGCGTGCTTTCCGCGCTCTGTGGATTGCCCGTATCAATGCTGGTGCCCGCGCTAACGGTCTGTCTTACAGCCGTCTGATCGCTGGCCTGAAAAAGGCTAACGTTGAAATCGATCGTAAGGTTCTGGCCGATCTGGCCATGAACGAGCAGCAGGCGTTTGCCGCTGTTGTTGAGAAGGCCAAAGCGTCCCTGTGATCGCTTAGCTCTTTCATCGATTGCTGATCGATATGGGCGCCCCATGATTTCATGACGGCGCCTCCTGATAGGGGAAGGGCACGCTCTTCCCCTATTTTTGTTTTTGAAGTTACGTTTTCAAGCACTTCCATTTCTGGTTTGGAGCAGGGTCAATGGAAAACCTGGAGCAACTGGTTCAGGACGGTCTGGCAGCAGTTGATAGCGCCGACAGCCTGCAGGCACTTGATCAAATTCGTGTTGAGTATCTTGGCAAGAAGGGCGTGATTACCCAGCAGGCGAAAACTCTTGGCAAACTCTCGGCCGAGGAGCGCCCTGCCGCCGGCCAGAAAATCAATGAAGCCAAGGGGCAGGTTGAAGAGGCCATCAACGCCCGGCGAACAGACCTTGAGCGTGCTGCCATTGAGCAGAAGCTCGCCAGCGAATCCATCGATGTGACTTTGCCCGGCCGTGGCCAGGACCTGGGCGGCTTGCACCCGGTTACCCGCACCCTGCAAAGGATTGAGCATTTCTTCGCCCGCGCCGGCTATACCGTCGAGCAGGGGCCCGAGATTGAAGACGATTACCACAACTTCGAAGCGCTCAATATTCCGGGGCATCACCCGGCCCGTGCCATGCACGATACATTCTATTTCAACCCGGGCACCCTGCTGAGAACCCACACCTCGCCGGTACAGATTCGCACCATGGAAGCGGGCAAGCCGCCGTTCCGGATGATATGCCCCGGGCGGGTTTACCGTTGTGATTCGGATATGACGCACACCCCCATGTTTCACCAGGTGGAGGGTTTGCTGGTCGAGAAAAACGTCAGCTTTGCGGATCTTAAAAGTACAGTCGAAGAGTTCCTGCGAGTGTTCTTTGAGCGGGATCTTCAGGTCCGCTTCCGTCCCTCGTATTTCCCCTTTACGGAGCCTTCTGCAGAAGTGGACATCGAGTGGGGGCGGGAATCGGACGGCAGCATCAAGTGGCTTGAAGTCATGGGTTGCGGAATGGTGCACCCCAAGGTGTTTGAGTATTGCGGAATCGATGCCGAGGAGTACCGTGGCTTCGCATTTGGCCTGGGCGTAGAGCGCCTGGCCATGCTTCGTTACGGCGTCAACGATCTGCGCATGTTTTTCGAGAACGATCTGCGCTTCCTGCGCCAGTTCCGTTAACAGGCAAGATTACGGGCATCCAACCAAACAGGCATAACCGCATCAGGACAAGGCAATAACCATGAAATTCAGTGAACAGTGGCTGCGCGAGTGGGTAAATCCGCAAATCGATACCCAGGAATTAATGGACCAGATCACCATGGCAGGTCTGGAAGTGGACGGTTTCGAGCCGGTGGCCGGTCAATTCAACGGCGTAGTCGTTGGAGAGGTCAAATCGGTAGGTCCACATCCTGACGCAGATAAACTGCGGGTCTGCCAGGTCAGTGACGGCACTTCTGAAGTGCAGGTGGTTTGTGGCGCTCCCAATGTCCGTGAAGGAATGAAGGTGCCTTTTGCAGTGGTTGGTGCGGTCCTGCCCGGTGATTTCAAAATCAAGAAGGCCAAGCTTCGCGGCCAGCCCTCCGAGGGCATGCTCTGTTCCGAGTCGGAGCTGGGGCTGTCCGACAATCACGATGGCCTGATGGAGCTCCCCGCGGACGCTCCGGTCGGCCAGGACGTAGCGGACTACCTGAAGCTGAACGATGTCACCATTGACGTGGACCTGACGCCCAACCGAGCCGACTGCCTGTCTATCAAGGGCATCGCCCGGGAAGTGGGTGTTCTGAACAGCATGCTGGTCGACAGCCCCGAAATCGAGCCGGTGGAATCGGTGCACTCTGAAGTGCCTGATATCCGCGTGGAAGCGCCAGCAGGTTGTCCACGGTATCTGGGTCGGATTCTTCGTAACGTGAACCTGCAGGCGGAATCGCCCCTGTGGATGCAGGAAAAGCTGCGCCGTTCCGGGATTCGCTCAATTGACGCCGCCGTGGATGTCACCAATTACGTGATGCTGGAACTTGGTCAGCCCATGCACGCCTTTGATCGTGATGAAATCCAGGGCGGGATCGTTGTCCGGATGGCGCGAATTGGTGAAAAGCTGGTTCTGCTGGATGGCCAGGAAGTCGAACTGACCCAGGGCACTCTGGTAATTGCAGATCACGAAAAACCGATCGCCATTGCCGGTGTCATGGGTGGAGAACATTCCGGTGTCAGTTCCAAAACCCGGGATCTGGTGCTGGAGGCTGCCTACTTCGATCCGATTACGCTGGCAGGCAAGGCCCGTCACTATGGCCTGCACACAGACGCATCGCACCGGTTCGAGCGGGGCGTCGATTACAAGTTGGCGCGGGAGGCCATGGAACGGGCAACCCGTTTGCTGATGGATATCGTGGGCGGTGAGCCTGGAGAAATTGTTGAAGTTGCCAGCGATGAGGATATCCCCGGGGATCGGCATGTCGACTTGCGTGCTCGCCGGCTTAACGACGTTCTGGGGATGGAAATCGACCGTACTACCGTTGAGGAAATTCTCACCCGGCTGGGCCTTCGGGTGGAAAAGCTCCTGAAAGACGGCTGGCGGGTGAGTGTGCCCAGCTTCCGCCCGGATATCTCCATTGAGGAAGATCTGATTGAAGAAGTGGGGCGGATCTATGGCTATAACAATCTGCCCGTAACCGAGCCAACTGGCTCGCTCGGTCTGCGTCCGGAGCAGGAAGCTGTTCGACCGGTATCTGCTATCCGCAACTTCTTTGTGGATCATGGGTATCAGGAGGCAGTGACCTACAGCTTTGTCGATCCGAAAGTTCAGCAGCTGGTGGATCCTGATCGTCAGGGCATTGCGCTGGCCAATCCGATTTCCTCGGATCTGTCGGTGATGCGAACCACCCTATGGAGTGGTCTGCTGAAAACCGTCGCCCACAATCAGAATCGTCAGCAGCCGCGCATCCGGCTATTCGAAACCGGTCTGCGCTTTCTGCGGGAGGGCGAGCGGATTGATCAGCAGCCGATGCTGGCCGGTGTCGTGGTTGGTAGCCAGTATCCTGAAAACTGGGCAAACGGTCGCAGAACAGCGGATTTCTTTGATGTAAAAGGGGATCTGGAGAGTCTGTTCAGGTTGCTGGGTATAGAGATTCAGTTTATCGGCAGCAAACACCCTGCGTTGCATCCGGGACAGACCGCGGAACTTATGCGCGATGGCGAGCACGTGGGCTGGCTGGGTACTCTGCATCCACAAGTTCAGAAAAATCTTGAACTTAATGGCACGATCCTGATGTTTGAGCTATTCTTGAATTCAATCGTTACCGGATATGTGCCTAATTTCAAAGAAATTTCAAAATTCCCGGAAGTTCGTCGGGATTTGGCTATTATTATCGGGAGTGAGGTAGCGTTCGCCGATGTAGAGCGTGTGGCCAGAAAGCATGCCGGTGAGCAGCTGACAGCGTTGCGTGCGTTTGATGTCTATGAGGGCGAGAGTCTGGGTGAAGGTAACCGGAGCCTGGCCCTGAGCCTGTTCTGGCAGCATCCCGAACGTACATTGAACGAGGATGAAGTGCATTCGCTCTTCAACGGTGTGATCGACGCATTGAAAGAAGAGCTGGGGGCAACACTGAGGAGTTGAGAAATGGCGGCTTTGACGAAAGCGGAAATGGCAGAGCGGTTGTACGAGGAATTGGGCCTGAACAAGCGCGAAGCCAAGGAAATGGTAGAAGCTTTTTTCGATGAGATCAGAGGCGCTCTCAGCCATAACGAACAGGTGAAGCTGTCGGGTTTCGGTAACTTCGACCTTCGGGACAAGAAGCAGCGGCCGGGACGGAACCCGAAAACCGGTGAAGAGATTCCCATCAGTGCACGGCGTGTCGTTACGTTTCGCCCGGGACAAAAACTAAAGCAAAAAGTAGAAGCGTATGCTGGAACCCAGTCATAACAACGAACTTCCCACGATTCCGGGGAAGCGCTATTTCACCATCGGTGAGGTGGCGGAGCTGTGCGCGGTAAAAGCGCACGTACTTCGCTATTGGGAACAGGAGTTTCCCCAGCTGTCGCCGGTAAAGCGCCGGGGCAACCGCCGGTATTATCAGCGGGCGGATGTTATTACCATTCGCCAGATTCGGAGCCTGCTCTACGACCAGGGCTACACCATCGGTGGCGCCAAGCAGAAACTCAGTAGCCACGAGGTAAAGGACGACACGTCCCAGTACAAGCAACTGATCCGGCAAATGATTACCGAGCTGGAGGAAGTACTCGAGGTGCTGAACGCGCCCGTCAAATAGAGTTCACCAGACTCTGACGAAAAACCGGGACAGCATGGCTGCCCCGGTTTTTTTATGCCCGCATGGTTACTGCTTCCTGCAGGTTTTGATGCCCAGCAACGAATAGGCAGGGCAGTTGCCCACTAAAGCGGTTGCCAGGGGAACAATGCCAATCCAGCCCCAGGGTGTTTGCGGGCCCACAAATACGAGAGCCAGCAGTACAATGCCGACGATGGCGCGAATGATACGGTCCGCAGATCCCATATTGATGCTCATGATCCTTTCTCCTTGCTTGATATGCGATGACAGAACGGACTTTAGCGCCTGCTCGCTGGCGGTTCAGTGATAAAGTCACACAAGGCCGGCCGCTGAGCTGAGCTAATCTGATGATCTATGGAAAAGTCGATGGTGCAACACAGCATTCTTGAAACCTTGTCCGGGCCCCTTCGCAAAGAAGTCCTTGGCAGCCTGCAGCCTCTTCACTTTGAGCATGGAAGGATTCTGTTCCGGGCTGGGGATCCCTGTCAGGGGCTTCCTCTGGTGCTGAATGGAACTGTGAAGGTTCAGATGACCGGCCTGTCCGGTCACAGCATCGTGCTTTATCGGATGGGGGCTGATGACATTTGCACACTGTCTATCGGTTGTCTGATGACAGGCGATGGCTTTCGTGCAGAAGCCGTGGTTGAAGAAGATGCCGAGGTATTCATGGTGCCCAGGGGGCTGTTTGACCGGCTGATGGACCATTCTGCCGATTTCAGGCTTGGCATTATGGACTCCTACGGACGCCGTTTGAATGACCTGATGTTACTGGTGGAAGAGGTCGCTTTCAGGCGTATGGATGAGCGTTTGTTTCAGTGGCTTGAGGCCAGGGTCGGACAGGGAATCATGACTATCACCCATCAGGAACTTGCAGTGGAGTTGGGAACCGCCAGGGAAGTGGTTAGCCGACTGCTGAAAGAGTTTGAACGCAAGGGCATGCTGCGGCTTGCCCGAGGAAAGATCGAGTTCACCAGTTCGTTTCCCGGTAAGCCCTGAAGCAAAAAGCCCGGACCTTTCGGCCCGGGCTTTTTGTCGGAATCTGGTCGGGACGGTAGGATTTGAACCTACGACCCCTTGCACCCCATGCAAGTGCGCTACCAAGCTGCGCTACGCCCCGATTCGCTCTTTGCCAACTGGAAAAACTTGAGAGTATTCTCAGTGGCTTAGCGGGAGCGAAGTCTACACGAGCCCATGGAAAAAATAAACATCCGATGGCGATTTTGATGCCCGTTTTTTAGCGCAGCTTGGTTTCCCGGAGTTTCAGGATAAATTCGGGTGGTTCAAAGGTGTCTGGCCGGGCAAATTCCCAGTATTTGTCGAACACCGTCAGCCCGGTTTTTCCCTCCAGCAGGGCCCCGGGTTCCAGGAATGGAAACAGATCCATATAAGAGTGCACCTCTGTTTTGGATACCCGCCGAACGATGTGCTCCGGGCCGAGTTCGGAAGGGTGCCTGAGCCCCGAGGCTTCCAGCAGGTTCTGCAGCGCGTCGAGCGTATTCTTGTGGTAGTTGTATACCCTCTGGCTCTTGTGCTCTACGTCGAGCTTGTTACCGCGTCGGGGGTCCTGGGTGGCTACGCCGCTCGGGCAGCGCCCGGTGTGGCAATTGAGCGCCTGTATGCAGCCCAGCGCAAACATATAGCCCCTGGCCGCGTTGCACCAGTCAGCCCCCAGCGCCAGGGTTCGCGCAATGTTGAAGGCCGAGGTGATCTTGCCGGCGGCGCCAATGGCAATGTCCTCCCGAAGATTGGTACCCACCAGAGTGTTGTGAACCAGCAGGAGCGCTTCGGTCATTGGCATTCCCAACCGATTAATAAACTCGAGGGGAGCCGCACCGGTGCCGCCTTCTCCGCCGTCGACCACGATAAAATCCGGTTTTCGCCCGCTCTCCAGCATGGCTTTAACGATGGCAAACCATTCCCATGGGTGGCCGATAGCGAGCTTGAAGCCAACGGGCTTGCCTCCGGACAGCTCCCGCAGCCGGTCAATGAATTCCAGCATTTCTGTTGGTGTTGAGAACGCCGAATGGCTGGCAGGGGAGACGCAGTCCTCGCCAACAGAAACGCCTCGTGCTTCGGCGATCTCCGGCGTTACCTTGGCGCCGGGCAAAATTCCGCCATGACCGGGCTTTGCGCCCTGAGATAGTTTGAGCTCTATCATTTTGACCTGATCAAATGAGGCATTCTCGCGAAACATGTCTTCGTTGAACGAACCATCTTTGTGACGGCAGCCGAAGTATCCCGAACCGATCTCCCAGACCAGGTCACCGCCGGGCTGTTTGTGGTAGCGGGAAATGGAGCCCTCTCCGGTATCGTGATAGAAGCCTCCCATCCTGGCGCCGGTATTGAGACTGAGGATGGCGTTGGCTGACAGCGAGCCAAAGCTCATGGCAGAGATGTTGAACACGCTTGCGTTGTAGGGCTTGTCGCAGTTTTTTCCGATCAGGATACGGAAATCGCTACTACTGAGGCGGGTGGGTGCAAGGGAATGATTCATCCACTCGAAACCCTCATCGTACATCCCGAGCTGTGAGCCGAAAGGGCGCTTGTCCAGAACATTCTTCGCGCGCTGATAGACGATGGTGCGCTGTTCCCGTGAAAAGGGACGCTCTTCCGTGTCTGACTGGATGAAATACTGCCGGATTTCAGGGCCCACGGATTCAAGCAGATAACGAAAGTTGGCCATGATCGGATAGTTCCGGCTGACCGTGTGTTTTCGTTGCATCAGGTCGTAGGTACCCAGGGCCGCGAACGTGCCAAATATTACCGGAAATACATAACCTTCCTCCAAGACTAGGGCAAGCCCGAGCGAGACAAAAAATCCGGCAATGCTGAGTGCATAGGCGGTATAGCGAAGCGGAAAGGTCTTTGTTTTTTCCATGGGATCCTCTGATTGGCTCGGAAAAGCCGACTCGAACAGAGCGGCAGCTGATGAAGAGTTTAGTCGTACGATGCGGGATCCTGTCGCGATTGGTCCCGAATCTGGCTGGTCCGTTTTCGATCATGGTCTATGATTAATATCAAGGCGGCAAAATAATCGTGGTTTTGATGTTTTGAACTCAAAACATTATGATAACGCGCTTGTAATGTCTGAATACCGATTCTGAATAAACGATTTACCAACTCAGGAGGCTCCATAACGTGGGCGAGGTAGTTAAAGACGAATATTCCACGGATTACGTGGCTGGCCAGGACAATATCACTCCGTTCGGGCTGGATCTCCATGCACCGGTATTTCCGATTACGGCGATACTGGTTGTTGCGTTTGTGATAGGCACCCTGATGTTCCCCGGGCCAGCGAAAGAGCTGCTCGACGGGGCAAAATGGGACATTATCGCGACGTTTGACTGGTTTTTCCTGATCAGTGCCAACATCTTCGTGGTGGTGTGCCTGGCTCTGATCTTCCTGCCGATGGGTAAAATCCGCATCGGGGGGCAGGACTGCAAACCTGAATTCTCAACGCTTTCCTGGTTCTGCATGCTTTTCGCCGCCGGTATGGGCATTGGTCTTATGTTCTGGGCCGTGGCCGAGCCGGTGGCTTACTACACGGGATGGTACAAGACGCCGTTCAATGTAGAGGCAAACACAGATGACGCCCGTAATCTCGCGATGGCCGCGACCATGTACCATTGGGGTCTGCATCCCTGGGGCATCTATGCAGTCGTTGCTCTTTCCCTGGCGTTTTTCGCCTTTAACAAAAACATGCCTTTGACCATTCGCTCGGCCTTTTTCCCGCTGCTGAAAGACAAGGTGTGGGGCTGGCCTGGACACATTATCGATGTGCTGGCTGTTGTCGCGACGATCTTTGGTCTGGCAACGTCACTTGGTTTCGGTGCCCAGCAGGCGGCTTCTGGTCTGAACTACCTGTTTGGTACAGGTGCAGATACGAATATCCAGATGGCGATCATTGTCGGCGTCACAGCCCTCGCATTGATCTCGGTGCTCAGGGGGCTCGACGGTGGCGTAAAGATTTTGAGTAATATCAACATGGCCGTTGCGGGCATTCTGCTGTTGTTCGTTATATTTGCCGGTCCGACGATGACAGTTCTGGAAACTCTCTGGGTGACTTCCTCCAATTACGTGGGCAACGCATTGCAACTGAGTAATCCGTTTGGCCGCGAGGACGAAGCCTGGTTCCAGGGCTGGACTGTATTCTACTGGGCCTGGTGGATTTCCTGGTCACCGTTCGTAGGTATGTTTATCGCGCGCGTGTCCAAGGGCCGTACCGTTCGTGAATTTGTCACTGCCGTGTTGATCGTCCCGACTGTTATCACTGTTGTATGGATGAGCGCCTTCGGTGGTGCCGCCATTGAACAGATTCAGCAGGGCATTGGTGAACTGGCTGAGAACGGCCTGACCGAGGTTTCGTTGGCTACGTTCCAGATGTTCGCGAACCTCCCGCTGACTGGAATCCTGTCATTTGTCGGTATCGTTCTGGTTCTGGTGTTCTTCGTAACATCTTCCGACTCTGGTTCGCTGGTCATCGACAGTATTACGGCTGGTGGCAAGACTGATGCACCGACCGCCCAGCGTGTGTTCTGGGTAGTTGCCGAGGGTGCGATTGCTGCAGCTCTGATCTTTGGCGGCGGTGAAGATGCACTGGGCGCGATCCAGGCAACCGCTATCAGTGCGGGGCTGCCATTTACGGTGGTTCTCCTGATCATGACCTGGGGGCTTCTGAAGGGCCTCAGTCACGAGCGGCAACTTTTGATCGCCCGGGGCGAACTGTCCTGAGGGGTCGTGGAAATAAAAAAAACCGGGGCTTTGGCCCCGGTTTTTTTATGTTTGCTATTAACTCAGTTACTGGCAAACGTTTCCATGGCGAAACGTGAGCGCTCCAGAGGCGTGAAGTGTGGCCGTTTGAGCGCTTCAATCGCGCGGAGTCGGGGGAGCAGTCCGCGGCCATTTGCCATCTGGATTGCCAGTCCGGGCCGGGCGTTCAATTCCAGTAACAGTGGCCCCTCGTTCGCATCTACCACCAGATCAACCCCCATGTAGCCCAGCCCGGTTGCTTCGTAGCAGCGGGAGGCCATTTCCAGCATCTCATCCCAGGCTTCTATCTGGATATTCTCCAGTGCAAGACCGGTGTCCGGATGGAGGGTTATGGGGCGGTTGAACTGAACGGCATTCAGTCCCTGGCCAGAGCCGATATCCAGGCCAACCCCAACGGCGCCCTGATGCAGGTTTGCCTTACCGTCAGACGCGGTTGTGGCCAGCCTCAGCATCGCCATTACCGGGTAACCCTGGAAAACGATAATCCGGATATCGGGCACACCCTGATGAGAATACTTCGCCAATGACGGGGCGGACTCCACCAGGTTTTCGACGATAGCCACGTCCGGAGTACCCGCGAGCGAGTAGAGCCCGGCCAGAATGTTGGTCAAATGACGCTCCAGGAACGGAGAATCTACCCGCGAGCCGGATGCCTTGATGTACTCATCGCCATCCCGACCGGTTATGACGGTAATCCCTTTGCCGCCAGACCCTTTCGCCGGTTTGATGGCAAATCCGGCCAGATCCTCTGCCATTTCCCGGAAGTGTGATATTTCATGCTGTTGGCGGACAACCTGAAGCAGTTTCGGGGTTTTTACGCCGTATTCGGCAACCACCAGTTTTGTTTTCAGTTTGTTGTCTACCAACGGATAGGATGACCGCTCATTGTACCGGGCAATGTAATCCACATTGCGCCGGTTCATGTTCAGCATCCCCAGCCTCTTGAGCGATCTCGGCGATATCCAGTCCATGTCAGTCGTACGCCTTCATTGGCGTAAAGCGCCTTAGCTCGCTGAGCTTGTAGCCGGTGTACTGACCCATCAACAGGATCAGACCGAGAATAACAAGGTGCAGCTCCGGGAAGTTGAAGGTGAGGTGGCCGGCCAAGGGTGCGCTCATCAGCAAATAGGCGCAGATGGCCACAAACAGACTGCCTGCGCCCTGAACCATGACCTCATGCGCCCCTTCTTCTTCCCAGAGGATGGACATCCGCTCGATGGTCCAGGCGATGATCACCATCGGGAAGAAGGTGACCGTCATGCCGGTATTGAATCCCATCTGATAGCCGATGATGCTCAGGCTCGCGGTTATAAAGATAACCAGGATGATCAGGGCGGATATGCGGGATACCAGCAGCAGGTTAAGGCTGGACAGGTAGCCGCGCATCAGCAAGCCAATAGATACCACCGACAGGAACGCGATCAAGCCAGGCACCAGAGTTGTCTGCACGAAGGCCACTGCGATCAACACGGGCATGAAGGTGCCAGAGGTGCGAATGCCGATAACAATCCGCATGAAAGCGACCATCAGTGCCCCCAGTGGCAGCAACAGCAGCATTCGGAACATGCTTTGCTCTTCAATGGGCAGCTCGTAAAAGCTCAGGAAGCCGAGACCATTGGCTGCGGATTCCATGGTTGCAAGTTGAAGGGCAGGAACCGTTTGCCTGAGCATCGAGAAGCTTACTTCCGAGTTCTCGCCACCTACCACATCCAGCAATGAGGCTGCCCCCTGGCGCCAAAGCAGGAGGTCTTCAGGCACGCCCTGTTCGGCAGTCTTGGGGTTGAAGGTGAGCCAACGCTTGCCGTTGTAGATTTGCAGGTAGGGCATCAGCTGTTGCCGCCGCCGGGCATCTTCGAGTCTCAGTCCGTCCGCTGTTCTGGCGGCAATACCACTGTGGTTGAGCATGTCGACCAGAAGATCCAGGTAATTCTCTTCTGAAACCAGCAGGGTTGTGTTCTGTGTCCGGCTGTCTGGCTGCATCAGCCGGATAAGCTCGCGGGTCATGCTTTCCGGTGTGCTTGAGCGGGCTTCTGCCTGGCTAAGAATTTCCTGTACCGCTGTTGCCTCGGGCTCTTCCCAGAAGGTTCTCGGTGTTTTCGGTTCGCGCGCCGGGATTTCCGGTCCGGCGTCTGGGTCCGGAATGAACTGGGCTTTGAAATATAAAGTCTGCGGCCCGGACACTTCCCGCTTGCTCCATTCCGCCCGGCGGCTGCCCGAGGTGTCGATGATGGAAAAGCCATAGCCGGGCGAAGCCGCCTGTTCGGTCAGGATGCGAAAGCCCGGTGGCTGCTCGGGGATATTGAGACTGGCAAGAACCGAGCCGTCCACTGCGTCAAAATCGATGCGGGCCTCAACCATCCACACTGGGCGTTGCTCACCTGTCAGCCAGGGGATGCCAAGCTCAACGTGTCTCCAGACGGCGAGGGAAATACCTGCAGAAATGAGCAGGAAAACAGCGATATAAAAAGGCAGGCGCGAGCGGGTGGTCACGATTCGTTCCCGTTGCTGTTGCGGATGGATTCAGGCAGCTCGGTTGCATATTCCTTGCCGACATCGATCAGCATGACGTCACGCAGAATATTGCGGCCGATCAGAACCTCGTAGGTGAGGTTGGTTCTGTCGGCAAGTGTAAACTCCGCAACCTGTTGGTGATCGCCAATAAAAAACTGAAGCTCGACGACGACCCGACGCTCCGCTTCATCGGCGCTGGCCTGGATTACGCGAACCCGGCGAGAGATCTCTTTTTCCAGGGTTACAAACTTGTCTGCACCGGGAACAGGCACATCAAAGCGCACCCAATTGTTGCCGTCCCGCTCGAACCGGGTGATGTTGCGTGCGTCTATCGAAGAAGTTTCGGCACCGCTGTCAATGCGAGCCTTGTAGATCAGGCCGGGGCCCGCAAGGTAGAAGTTTTCAACCTCGCCGACAATCACCTTGCCCTTCAGGCGGTCTGCACGCCCTTTCGAATTATCTGTTGCGGGGCATTGTGTCTGGGCCCGCACTGGCGGACATTCAGGTTTTTCCACCTGGGTGGCAATTGCGTCGAGTATGGTCTGAGTCGAAGAGCGGGTTTGGGCAATGGCTTGCTCGTGCCTGACCGCTGAGTTTTCTTCCATGGTAACGAGAGTTGCCCGCTGACTCTTGATGGATCCCTGGAGTTCATTCATATCCGTTTTGGGAACCATGAAATAGCGGTCTGCCGAGCATCCCGTCAGCAGAAGAATGCCTGCAAGTGTGGTGACGGAAAGCTTAGGCAGTCCAGCCCGATACCATTTGAAACCCATTAAGAACCCCTGAGCTGGCAGTCTGTCACGCTCGATACCGAGCTATTGTGACGGTCTATGCGTGTGAAACCGGATAAATAGGAAGGGAAGTATACAACATCCAATCTGTGTGGTTGATTTACAGATGGTTAAGGGGCAGTAGTGTTTACCGTGACAGGAAATTCCCCTCTCCGAGAACAGTCTCAGCGCGCAGGTATTCCTGGATTACCGGGGAGCAGTTAAGGTAGAAAAGCAAGAGTTCGCGCTGCACATCCTGATCCTGGATTCTGGCTGCGAAGCTGATCAGCTCCCGGATTTCCTGGTCACTCTCAGACTTGCTGGAGGGCATGCCGAAACTCTTGCCATACCGCGCCTTCAGCAGGTTGATAAGACGCTCCAGATGAAATTCGCCCGTGTGGGTAATGTGCGGAAGGATTCTGAAGCCGTCCTTGTTGCCGTTCGGACGGGTGCCGAATACGCCTGCCTGGCTGTCCTGGCCGGAGCAGTCATTGTGCAGAAACTCCGCCTCCAGTTTTCGCCACAGTTCTTTCAGCATGATCTGTTATCCGTTTCTGATCTGGTTCGGGCCCGCCGTGCGGTTAAAAAAGGGTAATAACCACTTGGCGAGTGAACATTTTACCCTTTTAGACGATATTACGTTGGCCGTCCAGAGGCAGATGCCCGAGCTTTAAAATAATGCCAAACAGTCGTGGTCCTTAGTGCCTCGCCATTCTGATTGACGGCGTGCCGGGCAAAAGGTTCCCTTCGTGGGGTAGACTGTTGTGGGGCCGGGAAACACCGGTTCCTCAATCAAACACAGAACCGTAACAGGAGTAGTACCAGGTGTCTGAAGCCCTCACGGAACTGATCTTGTCCCGGCCCGATCTGATGGCGGGATTGATGGTTGTGTTAATCCTTTTGATCGTTCTGAAAGGGCTCTGGGGCAGGAATGGTCGACTTGGGCAGGACGTTGAACAGTGGCGACAGCATGCAACCGCCCTCGAAAATCGGGTGGCCGGTCTGGAGTCGGATCTGGAAAATGGCAAGCAGCGCGTGGCACAGCTGGAGAGCGAGCGTCAGAGCCTGCAGGCGAAGTCGGACGAGCTTTCCCGCGAGCTGGGCGAGGCCCGCGTCGCGCTCCGCGAGAAGGAAGTGACCATTGAGAAGGAGCGCCGATCCGCCCATGAAAAACTGGAGTTGCTTGAGCGTAACCGTGATGCCTTGAAGACGGAGTTCGAGAATCTGGCCAACAAGATTTTCGAGCAGAAGAGCGAGCGTTTCAGCCAACAGACCCGCACCAGCCTTGATACTCTGCTGAACCCCTTCAGGGACCAGTTGCAGGACTTCCGCAAGCGGGTTGAAGACGTGTACACCACCGAAACCCGTGATCGTCAGGCCCTCCGTAGTGAGATCAAGTCACTGCAGGATCTGAATCGCCAGATAACAGAGGAAGCATCCAATCTGACCCGCGCCCTCAAAGGCGACAAGAAGATTCAGGGTAACTGGGGTGAGCTGATCCTTGAACGGGTACTGGAGAAATCCGGCCTGCGAAAGGGCGTGGAGTATGAAACCCAGGGAAGCTATCGCGACGGAGACAATCAGCTCTACCGGCCCGACGTCATTGTCCATCTGCCGGATAGCCGCAACCTGATTATCGATTCCAAGGTCTCACTGGTGGCGTACCAGCAGTGGGTGACGGAAGACGAGGATTCCGGGGTCAAGGAGGAGGCGCTCAAGCAACACGTTGAGGCCGTGAGGAATCACATTCGTACCCTTAGCGAAAAAGACTACAGCCAGCTCCACGGCCTCCATTCCCCGGACTTTGTGTTGCTGTTCATGCCGATAGAGCCCGCTTTTGTGGCAGCATTTCAGCAGGACGAGAACCTTTTCGCAGAAGCCTTTGAGCGAAAGATTATTGTGGTAACGCCAACCACGCTGCTGGCAACACTGCGAACCATTGAGAACATCTGGCGGTACGAACGCCAGAGCCAGAATGCCCGGCAAATCGCTGAGCGGGCTGGCGCTGTTTATGACAAACTCAGGGTGTTTGTTGAGGCGATGGAGCGCCTGGGCACACAGTTGCATACTGCCCAGGGAACCTATGATTCGGCCATGAATACCCTGACCCGTGGGCGCGGCAACCTGATCTCCCAGGCGAATCGATTTGTAGAGCTGGGTGTTCGGGTGAAAAAGGAATTGCCGAAGGGGATAATGGACCAGGCCGAAGTAGACGAGGGTGAAGAATTCCGTCATTCAGGGGACAACGACCTGCCTGATTCAGAGAAGCAGGCGATTGGTGCAGATAACGAGCAGGAGTAGATGCCATGGCAGTATTATTTGGAACAGGTCGCTGTTTTGCCCTGGGGGCTGTATTGGCTTCCGCGCTCCTGTCCGGGCCCGCGCTGGCGCTGGCGCCCGAGCACGAGACTCGCAGATTGATGCTCGCTACCGAAGGGGCAGTGGTTGCGGAAAACTGGGGCGAGGCCGCCGAGTATCTGAACCGCTTGCAGCAACTGGAGGGTGAAAAGCCGGCCGATTACTATTTTTATCGGGGGCGGGTGATGCTGCAGTCTTCCCACCTGAACGAAGCCCAGTCTGCTCTTGAAACCTATGTGAGCCGCGCCGGCGCTGAGGGTGCCCACTACCAGGAATCCCTGCAGTTGATCACTTCCATTGAAAAGACCCGAAAGCAGAATGCCCTGGCCCCACAGGCAACCGGTGAGAGTGAACAGGTTGCGGTTATTGAGCCGGCGGGTGAGGGCCGTATTGAGTCTTTGCGCAAGCTGTATCTGGCAGATTCAGACCGAGAGGCGCTGACGCTTCATATCAACAGTCTGCTCGAATTGGCTGGCTGGCGCCGTGATCAGGCGGTCGTGCGGCTCGATCGGCCAGCCGACGTTGAATACCGTCTTGGCACCCAGGGAGAGGAAATCCAGATTCAGGAACTGAAGCGCGCCGAGGATGGCCGGATACTGCGAAGCACAGAGACGATGTCGGTGTTTGGCATCAACCCCAGGGTGGAATGGCGTTGCGAGGCGACGGTCTCAACTTGCTGGGTCTATGATCCGAGGGACGGTTCCCGACTGCTTCAACTGGCCGAAAACCGGGAAAGGGCCCAGGAAATCGCCGAAACGCTCGGGCAGCTGATCCGTTCGCTTCAGGCGCCATCTGGGTCCTGAGTTAATCGGATAGATCTCCACGCTCGCCTTCCCGATAGGCGCCTGGCGTCACCCCGGTCCACTTCTTGAAGGCCCGATGGAAGGTTGAGGGTTCGGTGAAACCGACTTTGGCGGCGATGTCGTTAATCGGAAGTTCCTGCCGGCTCAGATAGTAAATAGCCATATCCCGGCGTAACAGATCCTTGATCTCCTGGAACGAGGTATTCTCCTGCTTCAGTCTGCGTCGCAGTGTCTGCGGGCTGGTATGCAGGCCCGCTGCAATCCATTCAAAATCCGGCAAAGGCTTCGAAAGATCCCTGCCGATCAACGCCCGAATGCGTCCCGTAAAGGTGTTACTCTCGTCCGGACGGGATAGCAGGTCTGCCGGCGAGGTCTTCAGGAACTGCCGCATCTCCGGCTTGTCCCGGATGACGGGCGCAGACAGGAAGCGCTTGTCGAAGGTGAGGGCGATTCTGTCAGACTCGAATGCCAGGGGGCAGTGGAAAATGTGCCGGTATTCGTCGCCATGGGCCGGCCGTGGGTAATCGAACTCGGCCTTCTCCAGCTCGATGGGTTGGCCGATGAGCCAACTGCCCAGTCGGTGCCAGATCACCAGAATACTCTCCCGCAGGAAAAAGCTCGGATCGTTGATCTCGCCCTCTATCCGGGTTACGAGCTGAGCCTTGTCCCTGCCAACCTCCAGTTCCATGGACACCATGGGTTCAAACAGGCGGGAAAACTGGAAGGCCTGCCGGTACACAGATTCCAGATTGGGGCAGTCAATCACCAAAGCACACATGGTGGCAAAGGTTCCTGTTCGGGCCCGTCTGGGCCCCAGCCCCATGAACTCATCTCCCATGCGGTTCCAGAGCACCTGCATCAAATGGCTGAACTGATCACTGCTGACCCTCGCCATCTCGATGCGCAGCAGATCGGGAGAGATTCCGGCTTCCCGGAGCATTTCACGGGTATCAAAACCAAGTCGCTGGGCGCCCACCAGGGCCGCCTGTACAAAGTGCTTCGAAACCGTCAGATCGGACATTACGCTCGCCATTCCATGAAAACGAAACCCATCATAAAACCCCGGCAGAACAATGCAACCGAAGCCGTTTGGCCACACTGGTAGAAACGGCCAATCGGAATGAAGGAACCGGCAGTTGGCCCGCTTGGCAAAACCGGGCAGCATGAAGGAAACGAATGCTATTTGCGTAAACCTGAGAATAAAAAGGAGATTATCATGGCGGGTCCTCTGACTTCGCTGAAAGTTCTGGATTTCAGCACCTTGTTGCCCGGCCCCTACGCCACCATGCTGTTGGCGGACATGGGGGCAGATGTATTGCGTGTGGAGGCACCGGACCGAGTGGATCTGACCCGGGTAATGCCACCCCACGATGCCGGCGTGAGCACGGCCCACGGGTTTCTGAACCGTGGCAAGAAGTCGCTCGGGCTTAACCTTAAAGAGGAGGGCAGCCGGGAGAAGGTTCTGGAATTGGTCAAGGACTATGACGTTGTCGTTGAGCAATTCCGGCCGGGAGTGATGGATCGGCTTGGTATCGGCTATGAAGCCCTCAAGTCGGTAAACCCTCGCCTGATCTATTGCTCCATCACCGGCTATGGCCAGACCGGCCCCTACAAGGATCGAGCGGGCCACGACATCAACTATCTCTCCCTGGCTGGAGTAAGCAGTCACTGCGGCCGGGCTGACAGCGGGCCGCCGCCGATGGGTATCCAGATTGCGGATGTGGCCGGCGGTTCACACCACGCCGTCATGGGCATTCTGGCTGCTGTTATCCATCGACAGCAGACCGGAGAAGGGCAGTTTGTTGATATCAGCATGACCGACGCGGCCTTTGCGCTGAACGCCATGGCCGGGGCCGCCTGCCTGGCTGGTGGCCAGGAGCAGAAGCCGGAGAGCGCATTGCTCAACGGCGGCTCATTCTACGACTACTACCAGACCAGCGACGGTCGCTGGCTCTCGGTAGGCAGCCTCGAACCCCAATTCTCCGCCCGCCTGTGCGACACCCTCGGTATTTCCGATATGAAAAGCCTGGCCATGAGCCAGAAGCCCGAGCATCAGCAGCAACTTAAAGCCGCCATCAAGGCAAAAATTGCTGCGAAACCACTGATCGATTGGCAGGAGATTTTTGCCAACCAGGATGCTTGCGTGGAGCCGGTTTTGACGATCTCGGAGGCTGCCGAGCACCCACAGCTCAAAGCCCGGGATATGGTGATTGGCGTCGACAGGGGAGACGGCACGCAGCAACCGCAGATCGGGTTCCCTATCAAGTTTGAAAAAACGCCGTCTGAAACGTCCCGGATCGGGAAGATGCTTGGAGCTGATAACGATCAGTTTCTTTAGAAGAAAATAACGTGAATAGGTGTTCAGTTTTGTCTGGCTGAAAAGGAGGGCTCTGCTAACTTAATAGATGTCACCGGACATGGTGAAAACGTAGTGAACAAATACAAGGACAACACTATGAAGCTCAGGAAAACCCCGAGTGGCAAACATGCCCTCAGTCTCACTGTCGCCCTGCTTGGCAGTACTTTGCTGGCGGGTTGTTTTGACAGCGACAATGACTCTTCTGGACCCTCACAGGCTGAGGTGGATCCCAATCTCTTTCCTTCGGATGGTCAGCTTGAGGCAACCATTCGTCGAACAACGGGTGGCGTTCCTCACATTGTTGCTGATGACCTGAAATCTGCCGCGTTCGGGCACGGATACGCTCAGGCTCAGGACAACGTCTGTATGCTGGCGGAGGCCGTCGTCAAGGCCCGAAGCGAAAGGGCGAAGTATTTTGGGCCGGGGCCGGATGCAGGATTTGGCGTCGGTATCAATGTCGTCAATGACTTCAGCTTCAAGGCCCAACAGATATACGCGGGCGCTGAGGCCGAGTTCCCCACGTTAAGCCCGGAGAGCCGTGCGCTTATTGAGGGCTTTACGGAGGGGTATAACCGCTACGTTAACGAAACTGATGCTTCTCAGTTCCCTGTGGAATGTGCGGATCAGGAGTGGGTTAAACCAATAACTCCGGTGGACCTGCTGGCTCATTATCGCATTGTTGGACAGTACGCGAGTGGTGCACTGTTTGCCACAGGGGCGGTTTTCCTGGCAGTCCCCCCAGGAGAGAGTCCGGCACCGACACCGGTGATGTCCGTGACCAATGCTGAGGAAGTGAACAAGCTTCTCAAGGATGTTGTGGCTACCGCCGAGGCTGGCGCGAAATCACAAACCAACTTTGCGGATATGGGGCTCGCGAGTAATGCATGGGGTATCGGTAGCGAGCTGACCGAGCAGGGCCGTGGTGCTCTTTTGGCGAACCCGCACTTCCCGTACACAGGCCACCGCAGGCTTTATGAAGTCCAGATGACCGTTCCAGGATACCTGAATGTCCACGGTGCAGGGCTACTTGGTACGGCGATTCCTCTGATCAATTTCAACGAGAATCTTGCCTGGTCCCACACGGTTACGACCAGTCGCCGCTTTACCTGGTATGAGCTGGTGCTTAAGGATGGCGATAGTCTGACCTATGTGAAAGACGGGGTTGAAAAGCCGATCACCAGCGAGACCTATCAAATCGAGGTCGATATGGGGATGGCTCAACCTGTCGTGTTGGAGAGAACATTCTATTTCTCCGAATACGGCCCGATGATCGCTGCCAATGCTGTCAGCAATCAGCTGCCAGCCTGGGGGGACAATGGTGCCCTGAACACTTCCTCGGTGGTGGCCCACACCTATCGTGATGCCAATGCCAACACGGGCGGTCTTCTGGACACCTGGTTGGGAATGAGTCGAGCGAGCAACCTTGAAGAGTTCCAGAGTGTCTTCCAGAACTGTGGTTCAACCCTCTGGACCAACACCACCTACGCGGATGATCAGGGCAATGCGTTCTACATCGATAGCAGTTCGGTCCCGAACCTCTCCGAGAAAGCCATTGCGCTGGTTAATTTCCGACGGGCAGGTAGTGCAGCATACGCGGGTCTCTTTGATCAGGGCGTTACCTTGCTCGATGGCAGGCTTTCCCAGGAGGACTGGGTCGAGACAGCGTGTGGTGCCTTGGTGCCATACGACCAAAAGCCGAAGCTCGTAAGGTCAGACTGGGTTCAAAACTCTAACAGCAGCTACTGGTCAACCAATCCGGACGAGTTCCTGACCGGGTTCTCACCCCTATTCGGCGAAGAAAAGGCGCCCATCAATCCCCGAACCCGCCTGGGCATCAAGATGCTGCAGAATCTGATGGATCCTGGCTTCCCGGATGCGCCGCTGCCGGCTGGCGACGATGGGCTGTTTACTGCGGAAGAACTCATCGGTGTGATCTGGAACAACCGCGCGTGGTATGCAGAGCAGTTCCTGCCAGAGCTTCTGCAGCGGTGCACTGCCATTGGTAGCACCGCAGTGAATGGAATCGATCTGTCTTCGTGGTGCCAGTCTCTGAACAACTGGGACGGGCTATATAATAGGAATAGCGTAGGTGCTCATATCTTCCGGGTGTTCATGGCTAATTATCTGGAGGACGTAGACACTGACCTGACCACGCCGTTCAGTCCCGCTGATCCCGTGGGAACACCTGCGGATCCATCTGAAGAGAATGCAGGGACCGCTGCCGACACCATGCTTCTGGCACTTGCCGATGGCGTGGCTGCTCTGCAATCTCAGGGTATTCAACCGACCGAAGCCCTTGGAGACCTACAGTACTACCGTGCTTCCGGTGGAGTTGTGCCGGGTTCCGGTGGGATGCCAACTTTCTATAACAACCAACCAGCGATTCCCTGGCACGGTGGTGACGGCAACATAGATGGAGCGTTCAACGCGATCGGTGTGGTGACGGATCCGTTCCTGGAAGACACGCGTTTCCCCCGGATTGCACCGTCAACGATAGAGAATACCGCCGGATTGTCTGACGGAACAGATGGCATTGATGGCTGGTTGATAGCGAGAGGCACCAGTTGGCACTTTGGTCTGGAGTTCACGGACAACGGTCCGGAGGCTTATGGCCTTGTGAGTTATTCGCAGTCCACAGACTCCATGTCACCGTTCTTCAGTGATCAAAGTGAACAGTATTCCAACAAGGAGTTCCGGCAACTGTTCTTCACGGAAGAGGACATACAGGCGAATCTGTTGCCACAAGGTCAGACTGTTATTTCTTCGGATTGAGAAACAGTCCACTATGAAAACGCCGTACCCTAACAAGTGCGGCGTTTTTCGTTGCTATTGGTCATGTCGTTGAGAACAAATGGCAGTGCCATCTAAGCTCTCGCAACGCCTGAAATCTCCACGCCTTTACTGCCTATACTGCCCGACACCACCCCCTTCGCTGGTCAGCTGAGGGCCGTTAACAAGCCTCATGATAAGAACTTCTCTAGAAAACGTGAGCCGCTGAAATCGACGCATGAGTTGTGGGACGTGTGGACTGTTCGGAATATTGATTGTTCGTGTCTGATCCATGTCGTGCATCGTCCAAAAAAAGCCCCGGCGATGCCGGGGCTTGGTAGACAGAAGCCAGTCCTTACGGAGCAGCCTGCTCGTCCTGATCGAGTGCGTTGGCCAGAGTCGGACTGGTTCCCAGTGCATCGATGTTGTTGGGGGAAGCTGGCACGTTGCCGCCGCTCAGAGCTTGCGCTGTTTGCGTGACCATTACCGTAAAGGCGTCACTGGTAACGGCAAACCCACCCGGGCAAGCATCATTTGGCGCTTGAGGCGCTACAAAAGTACCGTGATTGGCGGTAGAGCACGGGTTGCTGCCGTCAAAGAATACTGCGACCGGAGTGGCTGAAGCCCCAGAGACGTCTTCGCTCTGAAGGAGGTTCAGGTCAGCTCCATCGGCAAGATTGGTTCCGCCTGCTCCTAGATCCAGCAGTGCCATCAGAGGCTCCGTGCCAGTCAGCGGTGCGGAGAATGCGGGGCTGAGTGGATTAACGTTAGCTTCGTTCGGTACGGTGCTGTCTCCAACCACCTCAGTGACAAGCAGGTTTCCAGTGGAGGCGCCAAGAGACTTGGCAAAGTTCACTGGATCACCAGCATCAGAGATTGACTGGAACACGTAGAAGAAGCTCTCGAAAGCAGAGGTTCCCTGGGTTACACCTGCATTAGCCAGTCCACCAAGAACTTGGCCGGAGAAGGCCGGTGAGTTCTCAATCAGGCGAGTTACTTGGCCGCTCGTGTTGTGCAGAACAACCGAGCCAAGGGTCGGGAACGTAAAGTTATTAAGGGGAGCCCCGGCATCCTGATAGGTCTGATTCAGCACCCCGTTCAGGCTGCTGTTAGCCAACGCTGAGAAAACGGTTCCAGAAATACCGCCGAGGGAGTGACCAATGAAGTTCACATTGATTCCCGGACCAACGAGATCAAAGGGTTGATAGTCGCCATTAATGTCAAAGGTTTGGATTGACGCTGCCACGTTAAGGAGATCAACGACGCCTTGACGCAGGTTATCGCGGCTGTTCATCATATTGAGAGGATTGATAAACAGGCTGCCTGATGAGATGTCTGCCAGAGGGGCTGGTACCGGCTGCAGAGATGCATTTGCGGTATACCCAAAGTGTCGCTCGCCGATGTAGTCAGCAGAAATCAGCGCATTGAGTTGTGCGATGACGGGTGCGAGGGCTGGATTGTTCTGCGCCTCAAGTCCCTGAATCGTAGCCTGTACGGTGGTTGTCAAAGTCTCTTCGTCGAGCTCTGATAGGCCAGCAACCCTGCCTACGCTCGCTCCAGCAAGCCCGTGCAGAGGCTGATCGATTGCTACAACCGTTTGGCAGGCACTTTGTGCCAACAGAATGGCGGGCAGCATTGAGACACTCCGATCTACGGTAATGCCATGCTGGAAAATAGTTACGCCGTTGGGCTTAAATCCTCCCGTTGGGTCTTGATCAACGCAAGACGCTGGGCGCGAATCCGTTGAAGGATTAAACACCACGACTGGTACAGTAGTATCGGCTTTTTTCTGCGGGAATGGGAAGTAGCCATTCACGTTCAGTGTGCCGTCGATATCACGAAGGAAGGAGAAAATTGTGTCTCCCGGAGTCAGATTCTCATTCAGGCCAGCTTCCATGCTTGTGTTGCCTGTCCAGCTGCCTGTGACAATTCCGGCTCCGGTTTCGCCAGGAAGACTCTGGTAGTAGGGCAGGGTGATCGCGCCCTGATGTACTTGAACCTGGGCTGCCGCCTGTGCAATTGGGTTTGTAGGATCTTGTGCTGCCAGACCCTGAATGGTTGCCAGATCTGCCGCCTCAGTTTTCGGATAGAAGAACGAAGGGCGTGGTACTGGCAAGTGAATCGTGTCCCCGATTTCCGGAACAATGGCCTGCGTAAGCGTCGTCTGCGGAGTCTGTGTTCCGTCAGCCGTCAACACATCTTGCACGTTAGACAATGCCGTAACGGCGGCGATTTCTTGCGCACTCAGAGTTGAAGGGTCAAGTTGGCCAGCGCCGAGTTGACCGGCAATCTCGGTGATTTCACCAAGCTTTGTTGTAAGTTGGGAGAAGTTGAGAGTGGGGTAGTTGTCTCGGATTGCTTTCAATTGGGCAGTGAAGCCAATCTTTTGCCCCAGTCCCGACGCATATGCCGCCGGCGCCATCATCGCCCGAAGAACGTCAGTGTCAGAGTTGGTTGTGAATGTGTAAGCCAGCGCAGATTCAGAGCCTGTCTGCATCTGAGCAAGGAATCCGTTCGCCAGCTGGTCAGCAGTCTGCAGAATGGTTTTCACGTTGCCTAGTGCGGGGTTGCCCAGCACGCCATCTGCTAGAGCGACATCCTGAACGGAACGCTCAATTGGCTTACCGTTTGCACCCTGGACGTCGTCAGTGACAACAACCAGGTATTTCTGACCTTCAGTCAAAGGTTCAAGCGGAACAACACGGATAGCGTTGTTTGTGCCGCCATCAACACTTACAGGGTCCGCGCGGAAATTAGGCTGCTCAAGTCCCAAGCCCTGACCAAAGGGATTACTTGCAACGATGCTGGTCGGGTTGGTGTTCGGAAGAGCTTCAGGAGCCGAATCAATTGCAGGGCCAACGTTAAGTGGGAGCAAAAATACTGTCGCGTTTGCCATGACGGTCGCTGGATTCAGCTCACCGTCAAACTTCAGGGTAAAGGCGCCTGAAGTGGAAAAACCCGAGAGATCGTTTACGGCATCATCTGCCGGGGTGTTACCAGTCGAAAGCCCTGTAAAGTCATAGTTGGCGCTCTGGGTTGCGCCCAACAGCAGGATCAGGTCGGCATTGATCGAGAACGCAGGCTCTTCCGCAATCGGGTTAGGGTTGTAGATCGGACGAACAATCGACCTGTCAATCGTCGTATCTTCAATCTGGTAGTCCGGATTGGCATTCGCCCCCGTCTCGCCGCTATCAAAGCAGCCTGTAAGTCCAACGGAAGACGCCACGGCAAGACTTATTAGAGTTTTCTTGAACATGGGTGGAACCTTTTCCTGTTGTTGTGTCGTTATGTTCGGCAGCTGACGGGGCCGGTCTGATCCGGTAAGCCCGTTGTCAGTGGCCTGTTCTGCTTAAACTGTTGTCTGAAATTGTAGCCAGCGCTGTAAGCCAATTTCTGTATCTCTGACTATAGCGACAGTATGGCAAGTGTTGATCAGCCAAAAGTGTGATTCTGATGCTTTGAATCCTCCCCGCACGATTGGAGTTCGGCCTTTGAGAAAAATAGTTGCCGGATAACGGTTTGTCGAGGTCCCGCAACCGGGAAATTGGGGCCTGGTCGACGTTTATTTGAAGCGCGAGAAATCTGGTTGGCGTTTTTCCATGAAGGCCCGGAAAGCTTCGGCGGCTTCGGGGGATTTCAGCCGTTCTGCAAACAGCTGACCCTCCTGCAGCATGGCTTCCCGGAGTGCTTCCATGGTTGGCTTGTTGAGGAGCGCTTTGGTGGCCCGAATCGCTGCCGGGGCTTTTTCAGTGAGCCTCTGGCAGGCTTCGAAGGCATTGGCTTCCGTTTGCCCAGGCTCGCAAACCCGGTTGATCAGGCCAAGCCGAAGAGCTTCTTCCGCGGAGAAGGCGCCACCAAGCATCAGAAGTTCGGCGGTGCGTACCCGGCCGATCCAAGAAGGTAGCAATAGGCTTGAGCCACCCTCGGGACACAGGCCGAGGCTCGCAAAGGGCATCTGGAATGCAGTGTTGTTGCCGGCGAACACCAGATCACAGTGCAGCAACATGGTGGTGCCGATGCCGACGGCTGCGCCGTTGACCGATGCCACCACCGGTTTAGTGGCGCTGGCCAGTAGTAAAAGAAAACGGCCAACGGGCGTCTGCTCGAAATCACCTGGCAGACCTGCGGCAAATTCGCCCAGGTCGTTGCCTGCGGTGAAGCACTCGCTGGTGCCGGTGAACAGCACGCACCGGATGTTGGTATCATCCCGGGCCCGTTCCAGCGCGTCGCCCATGGCGGTATACATGGCGTGGGTGAGGGCGTTCTTGCGTTCTGGCCGGTTCAGTCGGACGATGAGGGTCCGGTCTTTGATTTCGGTGAGGACGAGGTCAGTCACGGCGTCTCCTGGGGTGTTATTATCGTTTGGTTAGGATGATACCTTTTTCTGTTGGCGTTTTTCACGGGTTTTAATCCTTGTTTCGCCATCCGTCGAATCACTCGCCAAACCGATTTTCTGGTAAACTCTCGCCTCCCGATTTCTGATGACACGACATAAGGATATCAAGCTGATGAGGCGCCTATGACCACCGTAATCCGCCAGGACGACCTGATTGAAAGCGTAGCGGACGCGCTGCAGTTCATTTCCTACTACCACCCGAAGGATTTTATCCAGGGCGTCTATGAGGCCTACCAGAAGGAAGAATCCCAGGCGGCCAAAGATGCCATGGCCCAGATCCTGATTAACTCGCGCATGTGTGCCCAGGGGCACCGCCCGATCTGTCAGGATACAGGCATTGTGACGGTATTCGTGAATGTCGGCATGAACGTCCAGTGGGACTGCGATATGCCGCTGGACGACGTAATCAATGAAGGCGTCCGTCGCGCTTACACCCACCCGGACAACGTGCTGCGCGCCTCGGTGCTGGCCGATCCGGACGGCAAGCGCCAGAACACCAAGGACAACACCCCGGCCATCATCCATTACAAGATTGTTCCGGGTGATACCGTAGAAGTGCACGTGGCTGCCAAGGGTGGCGGTTCTGAAGCCAAGTCCAAGTTTGCGATGCTGAACCCCTCTGACTCAGTCGTGGAGTGGGTGCTGAAGATGGTCCCGCAGATGGGGGCCGGCTGGTGTCCGCCGGGCATGCTGGGTATTGGTATCGGTGGCACCGCCGAGAAGGCGATGGAGCTGGCCAAGGAATCCCTGCTGGACCCGATCGATATTCACGACCTGAAAGCCCGGGGCGCTTCCAATCGTGCCGAAGAGCTTCGTCTGGAACTGTTCGACAAGGTCAACGAGCTGGGCATCGGTGCTCAGGGCCTGGGCGGTCTCACCACGGTTCTGGATGTGAAGGTGAAAGACTATCCAACCCACGCGGCCAACAAGCCAGTGGCCATTATCCCGAACTGTGCGGCAACCCGTCACGCCCACTTTACCCTCGATGGAACCGGGCCTTCCCTGCAAACACCGCCGAGCCTGGACGATTGGCCAGAGATCACCTGGGAAGTGGGTGAGAACGTCCGTCGTGTGAATCTGGATACCGTCACTCCGGAAGACGTGAAGGACTGGCAGCCGGGAGAAACCGTTCTGCTTTCCGGCAAAATGCTGACTGGCCGCGATGCTGCCCACAAGAAGATGGTAGACATGATCGAGAAAGGCGAAGAGCTGCCGGTCGATCTGAAGGGGCGCTTCATTTACTACGTGGGCCCGGTTGATCCGGTGCGTGAAGAGGTGGTTGGCCCCGCAGGCCCGACCACTGCCACACGTATGGACAAGTTTACCCACACTATGCTCGAGAAGACTGGCCTCACCGGCATGATTGGTAAAGCCGAGCGCGGTCAGGTGGCCATCGATGCCATCAAGGAATTCGGCGCGGTTTACCTGATGGCCGTGGGTGGTTCCGCTTACCTGGTCTCCAAGGCCATCAAGAACGCTGAAGTGGTTGCCTTCCCGGAACTGGGTATGGAAGCCATTTACGAGTTCGAGGTGGAGGACATGCCGGTCACTGTCGCCGTCGATTCCCGCGGCTCGTCTGTGCACCAGACAGGTCCTGCGGAATGGCACGAGAAGATCATTGCTGCCAAGGCGGTCTGATCTCCGGAAGTCGCTGAAAAAAGAAAAGGGCCGGACGAATGATCGTCCGGCCCTTTTTCGTTCTGTTGGTCCAGATTTATCAGCTTGAACAGCTGATATTCAGGTGTTTGCCCCAATCCGGCGGCAATGCCGCATAAGCGTCGTTCTCCGGTTGTTCGTCATAGGGCCGCTCAAGCACCTTCAGTAGTGCTTTCATGGGTTCGTAATCCCCGTTCTGGGCTTCCTGAATGACCTGCTGGGCCAGGTAATTCCTCAGCACATACTTCGGATTCACGCGGCGCATGGCGTATTCCCGTTCATCGTGAGCGCGGGTTTCGTTCAGTAGTCGTTCCTCGTAGCGCTCCAGCCACTGGTCTGCCACGCTGCGATCCACAAACAGATCACGCACCGGCCCATGGCCGTGGCTATGCAGGTTGGAAAGCGCCCGGAAGAAGGCGGTGTAGTCCACATGATGCTCGTGCATCATGCTGAAGGTATCCATGATCAGGCTCAGGTCTGCTTCATCCTCAATGGCTAGGCCCAGCTTGTCCCGCATGTTCTGGAGGAAGCGCTCGTTGTAGGCCACTTCATACCGGCGAAGCCCCCGGCGCACGTCGTCTTCCTCCATCACGGGCAGCAGGGCTGTGGCCAGATAACGGCAATTCTCAAACCCGACTTGCGGCTGACGATTATAGGCGTAGCGCCCGCCCTGGTCGGTATGGTTGCTTATATAGCCGGCATCGAAATCATCAAGAAATGCGTAGGGGCCGTAGTCAAAGGTGTCGCCGATGATCGACATGTTGTCACTGTTCATTACGCCGTGGCAGAAGCCCACCGCCTGCCAGTCCGCAATCGTTCGTGCCGTGCGTTCAACCACTTCCTCGAACCACCTGCTGTATCGGTCGTCATCGGGCAGATTGATCAAGTGGGGGAAGTGCAACGAGATCACGTGTTCGAGTAGCGTCTTGACGGTTTCGGGCCCCTCATGGTGGGCGGCGAACTCGAAGTGCCCGAAGCGAATGTGCGTTTCGGCTACTCGCACAAGTGCCGCTGCTGTTTCGATGGACTCCCGGCGCACCGGGTCTCTGGCGCTCACCATGAAAAGGGCCCGGGTGGTCGGGATGCCAAGGCCATACATGGCCTCGCTGCATAGATACTCGCGAATGGTGGAGCGAAGCACGGCGCGGCCATCGCCAAAGCGGGAGTAAGGGGTCATACCGGCGCCTTTGAGGTGCCAGTCCCAGCGTCGTCCATCAGGACCAATGGTTTCCCAGAGGAGCAGGCCACGGCCGTCGCCGAGTTCCGGGTTGTAGACGCCGAACTGGTGGCCGGTGTATTTCATGGCCACCGGGTCCATGCCCTCGAGTAATTCCGATCCTGCGCCCACTCCGGTCCAGTCGGATTCGGCATCGGCGCGAAAGCCCATTTGTTCTGCGAGCTTGTGGTTGAAGCACACCATTTTTGGGCCTTTCAGAGGCGAGGGCTGAACCCGGGTGTAAAAACTGTCCGGGAGCTCCAGGTAGCGATGCTCTATTCGAAAATCGTTGCCACTCATAAAACGCCTATACTCCCATTGGTATGAATTCTGCTGCCGTTTCGCTTAAGTCACCCATTAAACTGGAAACCCAACGTGTCTGATCGCTCACTAAAACAAACCGTCAGTGCCCTGATTCAACAGGAGGGCCTGCCCGACGCCTACGCCGAAACGGTGGAAAAAACCATTCTGCCGCTGGCAGACCGAATCTGTGCGCTCCATGATACGGAAAAGCGGCCCATTGTGGTTGGTATTCACGGAGCCCAGGGCACAGGCAAGTCCACGTTGACCCTTTTTTTACGGGAAATTCTGCTCCGGCACCGCAATCGCCCCACTGCCAATTTCTCCCTAGATGATATTTACCTTACCAGAGCCGAGCGTGAGGCCCTTGCCCGGCGGGTACATCCGTTATTTAAGACCCGGGGTGTGCCAGTAACCCACGACGTAGCGTTGGGCCAACAGATTTTGCACCGTCTGCGCAGTGCGGGGCCCGGAGATGCCACGCCCATTCCAGCCTTCGACAAATCAAGGGACGACAGGGTTCCACGTGAGCATTGGCCTGTTTTCGGAGGAAGGGCAGAGATCATTCTTCTGGAAGGCTGGTGCCTGGGCGCGCGACCGGAGATAGACAGTGCGCTAAGAGAGCCGATGAATCCCCTGGAGGCGAACGAGGATCCTGACTGCGTCTGGCGCAGGTATGTTAATGAGCAGTTGAAAGGGGAATACCAGGCGTTTTTTGGTCAAATCGATTGTCTGGTTATGTTGAAGGCTCCCTCCATGGAGTGTGTGCTTGAGTGGCGTCGACTCCAGGAGCAAAAGCTGGCGACGAAAATCCGTAATGCACCAGAAAAGGGCGAGCTCCATGGTGGTGCACAGGATCTGCGCATCATGAACGACGAAGAAATCGGTCGCTTCGTCATGCACTATGAACGCGTTACCCGATCCTGTCTCGCTGAAATGCCGGGCAGGGCTGATGTTCTTATCAACGTGGCCGAGGACCACTCCCTCGGTCTTCCGCAGTTCCGTGAGTCTTGACGGAGAACGGCCATGGCCCGACCTCATTTGATTATCTTTTCCGACCTCGATGGCACCCTGCTTGATCACGATGATTACCGTTGGCAGGCCGCCGGTCCAGCCCTCGACAGGCTGAAGGCAGCCCAGATACCCCTGGTGCTTAACTCCAGCAAAACCATGCCGGAGATCCGGGCGTTGAGGGAAGAGCTTGGAAATAACGATCCGTTCATAGTCGAAAACGGTGCAGCCGTGGTTATTCCGCCCCATGCACTGGGTAATGCCGAAGAAGAAGTGGTGAATTTTGGTGCAACCCGGGATCGGGTTCTTGAGGTGCTTGGCGCTCAACGTAAGAGGGGAGCTCGATTCACGAGCTTTGCCGACATGTCCGCAAACGAGCTGGCGGCAGAGACGGGCCTGGATTCGGCGGCAGCCGTGAGGGCCAAAGAGCGGCTCGGGACCGAACCATTGCTCTGGCAGGGATCGGAAGAGGCGCTGGCGGAATTTGAGGCGGCTATAGGCTCGGAGGGCCTTCGACTAGTAGCCGGAGGACGTTTTCTTCATGCCATGGGGATATTCGATAAAGCCGATGGGGCCCGGTTCTTGCTAAACAAATACAGAGAGCAATACCGGGAGCAGTATGGCGATGCGCCCGTGTTGGCCATTGCCCTGGGTGACAGCCCCAACGATCAGCAGATGCTGGAATCGGCCGATATACCGGTGGTAATCCGGGGTGTCAAAAGCGATGAAGTGCGGCTGCCTTCGGCAAAGCACGCCATGCGCTCCCTCAAGCCCGGCCCTGAAGGCTGGAATGAGTGCGTACTCAATCTCCTGTTTGAGTACGGGTACTGACCCGTTTGAATGCGGGTATAAACAAGGAGAGCCGCCATGGGCGACTTTTACCAGAATGGCATTATCACAACCCTTCATAACCTTGTTCGGCGTCCCGTGGAGGACCTGGAAGCGGAGCTGATGAGCTTTCGCAAGGCCCGGCCAATGTCACTGGTGTTGCCGTCGCTGTATTCGGAGCTGGAGGGGCCGGCCCTGAAAAATATTGTGCACGAGCTGGGCAAGGTGCCTTATCTGGATCAGGTGGTCATTGGCCTCGACCGTGCCAATGAGGAGCAATACCTCCACGCTCTGGAATATTTCTCGGAGCTGCCTCAGAACTTCAAGGTGCTCTGGAACGATGGGCCCCGCCTCAGGAGTATTGACCTGAAGCTCAGGGAGCAGAACCTGGCGCCGACGGAGATGGGCAAGGGCCGAAACGTCTGGTACTGCTTTGGCTATGTACTGGCCTCCGGTGTCAGCAAATCCGTTGCCTTGCACGACTGCGACATCCTTACCTATTCCCGGGATCTAGTGGCCCGCCTGATCTACCCTGTGGCCAATCCCGGCTTCAACTACATGTTCTGCAAAGGCTATTACGCCCGTGTCGCCGACGGGAAAATGAACGGACGGGTGAGCCGGCTACTGGTGACGCCGCTGATCCGCGCACTGAAGAAAGTCTGTGGTCCCAACGATTTCCTCGACTACCTCGACAGTTACCGCTACCCCCTGGCCGGGGAATTCTCATTCCGCACCGACGTGATCAATGATCTGCGCATTCCCAGTGACTGGGGTCTGGAGATCGGTGTGCTTTCGGAGATGAAGCGCAACTACGCCACCAACCGCCTTTGCCAGGTGGACATTGCCGATGTCTATGATCACAAGCACCAGGAACTCTCGGCGGAGGATGTCAGCAAAGGGCTGTCCAAAATGAGCATGGATATCGCCAAGGCCCTGTTCCGGAAGCTGGCGACCAACGGCGAGATTTTCTCCAATGAAAAATTCCGGACCATCAAAGCCACGTATTTCCGCATTGCCCTGGATTTCGTGGAAACCTACCAGAATGACGCCATTATTAACGGATTGACGTTTGATCGGCACAAGGAGGAGAAAGCCGTGGAGCTGTTTGCCCAGAACGTGATGCGGGCCGGCGCCTATTTCCTCGATAATCCGATGGATACACCCTTTATTCCCAGCTGGAACCGGGTCACAAGCGCCATTCCCGACATCAAGGAGCAGTTGCTGGAGGCGGTCGAACTGGATAACGAGGAATTCAAGCCATGACCCAGCCTCTGAAAGCGAAGCTGGTGTCCATGCTGGAGGTGGTTTACCCGGAGCTGGACTGTGACTTTCTGGCCGAGCAGTTATTGACCACCATGGGGCTGGCGCCCAACCAGGAACCGCCGCCTGCGCATCAGAATAACTGGGACGAATCGGATGTGGTGTTGATCACCTACGCCGATACGGTGCAGCAGGCGGACGAAAAGCCGCTGCAGACCCTGCATCGGTTTCTCGGCGATTGTCTGTCGGATTCCATTTCGTCGGTGCACATACTGCCGTTCTTCCCTTATAGCTCCGATGATGGCTTCTCGGTCATGGACTATCTGGCGGTGAACGAGTCCCATGGAAATTGGGAGGATATCGAGAGTATCGCCAGGGACTATAAGCTGATGGCGGATCTGGTCATCAACCATATGTCCGCACGCAGCCGCTGGTTCGAGAACTTCCGCAAACGGGTGGATCCGGGCAAGGATTATTTCTTCGAGGGTAATCCCAGAGACGACCTGAGTGCCGTGGTGCGTCCCCGTACCTCACCGCTCCTGAACCCGGTCCAGACCGACGATGGCGAGCGGTATGTCTGGTGTACCTTCAGCGAGGATCAGGTCGATCTGAATTTTGCCAATCCGAAGGTGCTGATCGAGTTCGCTGCAATCATCCGGCGCTATCTGGAACGAGGCATTATCATTTTCCGGCTTGATGCCGTCGCCTTTCTCTGGAAGGAACCGGGTACGCCCTGCATTCATCTGCAGCAAACCCATGAGCTGATCAAGATCCTCCGGCTGCTGATCGAGCATCACAGCCCTGATGCCGTGGTGATTACCGAGACCAACGTACCCAACCGGGAAAACCTGACCTACTTCGGCAACGCCAACGAAGCCCATGTTATCTACAACTTCTCGTTGCCACCCCTGCTGATCAATACCCTGGTGACCGGTGACTGCAAGCACCTGAAAACCTGGCTGATGAGCATGCCGCCGGCCCAGATGGGCACCACCTATCTGAACTTTATTGCCTCCCATGATGGTGTTGGCATGCGGCCGACGGATGGTCTGCTGACGGAAGAGGAAAAGCAGCGGCTGATCAACACCATGGATTCTTTTGGTGGCAAGGTTTCTTTCCGGCGCACGCCGGATGGTCGGGATCAGCCCTACGAAATCAATATTGCCCTGTACGACGCACTTCAGGGCACGGCGGAGTCGGGGCGGGATCACTGGCAACTGCAGCGTTTTATCTGCGCGCACACCGTGATGCTGGCCCTGGAGGGCATTCCGGCGTTCTACATCCACAGTCTGCTGGCGACGGAAAACGATCTGGAGCGAGTAGAGCATACCGGTCGGCTGCGGTCCATCAACCGCAGTCAGTGGCAACTGGACGACCTGGAGCAGAAGCTCGCGGACCCCCTGAGCCATCACAGCAAAGCGTTCCAGGAGCTGAAGCGTTTGATCGCCATTCGGCGCAAACAGCCGGCGTTTCATCCGAATGCAACCCAGTTCACCCTGCATCTCGGGCTTCAGTTGTTCGGTTTCTGGCGCCAGAGTATGCGCCGGGATCAGTCCATCTTCTGCATTCACAATATCAGCAACGAAGTGCAACAGGTTGCCCTGAGCGACATCAATCTGATTGGTACCGATCACTGGCAGGACCTGATTTCCGGGATGACCATCGATGATCTTTCCGGCTCTATCACCCTGAAGCCATACCAGAGCGTGTGGTTGTCCAACCTGGAAGTTACCGTCTGATCATCTGACAACGTCATTTGTGCAATGCTCGAAAAACATAGGGTATCCTGTGCCCATATGAGCAAGGCCGAGACGTGATACATGATCAAAGCAATCAAGGTAACCGGGGGCAACCTCAACTGGGAATCCTGGGAAGGGCCGGGGGAGCCGCCGGAGGACCACGTTGAAATTGAGGTTGTCTGGACAGCCATCAACCGTGCCGACCTGATGCAGCGGGCGGGTGTCTACCCACCCCCGCCGGGCGCGTCCGACATTCTGGGGCTGGAAGTCAGCGGGCGCATTGCCTCGGTGGGATCAGGGGTAACCCGTTTCAAGCCCGGTGACGAGGTCTGCGCCTTGCTCACGGGCGGCGGTTACGCGACCCATGTTGTCGTGCCCGAAGTTCAGGTTTTGCCTATCCCCAAGGGTTTGTCACTCGAGAAAGCAGCGGCCATTCCCGAGGTGCTCGCCACGGCCTGGCTGAACCTTTACCACGAAGCGGCACTGAAACCGGGCGAACGGGTGCTTCTGCACGCAGGCGGAAGCGGTCTCGGCACCGCTGTCATTCAGTTGGCAACGGCCTTCGGTAACCCGGTCTTCGCCACTGCCGGTGACAAAGTCAAGCTGGAGGTTTGTCGGAAGCTGGGGGCCAGCGGTGTCTGGAACCGGAATGACGGTTCCTTTGTGGAGGCCGTTACAGCCTGGGGCGGAGTCGATATGGTTCTGGACCCGGTTGGTGGCAGCTACATTGCCGAAGACCAGCGGGTTCTGAATGTCGATGGCCGGATTGTACTGATCGGGCTGATGGGCGGCCGGATGGCCGAGGTGGATCTGGGCATCATGCTGGTCAAACGCCAGCGTATTATCGGTTCCACACTCCGCTCCCGAACGGTCGAGGATAAGGGTGAGGTCATGCAGGCGCTCTACCGGCATGTCTGGCCGCTGCTGGCCGCCGGCCAGATTGAGCCATTGATCGATAGCACCTGGCCGATCGAACAGTTGGAAGACGCGATGGCCTATGTGGCCGAGAATAGGAATACCGGCAAGGTGCTCCTGAAGATTGCCGACTGAGCAGGCAGCCTGTCGCGCCTTCCTGGATTCGTTAGTCTGCGATATGAACCAGCTGCTTGCCGAAGTTCTGGCCCTTGAGCATGCCCTTGAAGGCGTCAACGGCATTTTCCAGGCCTTCGGCAACAGTTTCCCGGTATTTCAGTTCACCGGAAGCGACCCGTGAGGCCAGAATGTCGGTGATCTCCTGGTGCTGGTCCTGCCATTCGGTCACCAGGAAAAACCGGTGTTCGGGTACTGGGTCCAGTGCCTTGAGGACGTGAAACGGGGTTTCCACGCTGGCCATATCCGTCGCATTGTAGGCGGATACGAAACCGCAGATGGGCACCCGGGCGCCCGTGTTCAACAGCGGTGCCACGGCGCGCGTCACGGCACCACCCACGTTTTCAAAGTAGATATCGATGCCGTCAGGGCAGGCCGCTTTCAGGTCTGCTTCCAGATTGCCGGCCTTGTAATCCACACAGGCGTCGAAACCCAGCTCATTGACCACGTAATTGCACTTTTCGGGGCCGCCGGCAACGCCAACAACCCGGCAGCCCTCTGATTTGGCAGTCTGGCCAACGACGGTTCCTACAGGCCCGGAAGCGGCAGAGACAACCACGGTTTCGCCGGCTTTCGGCTTACCCACGTACATCAGGCCGCAGTACCCCGTGCGCCCAGGCATACCGGCAACGCCGAGATAGGCTTGCAGGGGTACGTTGTCTCGCTGCTGAATCTTGTACACCATCGGCGCATCGCCCGGGAAGGTAACGTATTCCTGCCAACCGGAATAACAAGTGACCAGATCACCGACCTTCAGGGCGTCCGAGCGGGATTCCACCACCCGGGCAACGCTCTCGCCGACAATTGGCTCGTCGATGCCGATAGGGTCCATGTAACCTTTGGCATCGTTCATACGAGGGCGCATGTAAGGATCCAGCGACAGCCAGAGCACCTGTGCGACCACCTCACCCTCATTGGGGGAGCGAACGGGGCGCTCTTCCAACACCAGATCGCCTTGTTGAATTTCACCCTGGGGGCGCTGTTTGAGTACAACGGCTCGGTTCCTGTATTCGCTCACTTGTTCTCTCCGGTTGCATAATGAAACCAGATTAGGGTGCAGCAGATTCCGGTGCCGGTCAACCTTCTGGCCATGGCGATGTGATTGAAATGTTTTGCATCAGTTGTAGCGATATGCAACAAATGCAATAATCTGTAGCAAGTAAGCAGGTATCTTATCTGGAGGTCACCATGACAACCGCTGTTCGTCTTGACGACACATTAGTTCGCCACGCTGCGGCGGAAGGTGCGGTCCATCGACGCTCGACACCCAAGCAGATAGAGTACTGGGCCGAGATAGGGCGTGCCGTCGCCGGCGACGTGAGCGCCGAAGATCTGATTGCCATTCTCCAGGGTATTCGGCAGGTGAGGGTTGAGCCGGTGGTGGCCGAGCCGGTTTCCAGCGATGACCTCTGGGCTGAGGTGGATCAGGCCCGGGCAAGTGGCGAACTGGAGCGCTCTATCAGCCGCGGGCGTACGGTGTATCAGGCGTCTGGAGAGAAACCGGGCTATCTGGAAGCCATATATCCGGATGGCTCCCGGGAAATCGGTCAGTTTCGCAATGGACGCTTTGAGGCACTGAGTGACCGTGACAACGCAGCCTGAGCTCTGGCTGCTGGTTGGCGGTAACGGTGCGGGCAAAACCACATTTTATGAGCGGTTCCTGGCCCGCCGGAAGATTCCGCTGGTAAACGCTGATAATATTGCCCGCAGCATGTGGCCGGACGCGCCCGAAAAGCACAGTTACGAGGCAGCACTGATTGCGGAAAAGGAACGGCTCAGGCTGATTGAGGAGAGGCAGACCTTCTGCTTCGAAACCGTCTTCTCCCACCCCTCGAAAGTGGATTTTGTCGGGACAGCCAAAGCCGCCGGATTTCGGGTTCGGATGTTTTACTTCCATCTGGAATTGCCCTCCCTGAACAAGGCGCGGGTCGCTTCCCGGGTAACAGCCGGCGGCCACAATGTCCCGGAAGCCAAGATTGAGTCGAGGATTCCACGAACGCTGGCGAATCTGCGCCAATGCATTGGTCTGGCGGACGAATTGCACCTGGTCGATAACTCGCGCCTTGATCAGCCTTACGTACGCGTCGCGGTCTGCGAAAATGGGCAGTGGTGTGCCTTGCAGGATAATTTGCCGCAGTGGGCAAGCGATCTGATTGATCGCTGATCATTCACCCTGGCCAGCTGTCCGGCACTACGAATAAGCGATTGGTTTCCTGCCAGAGGCCGGTGACGGAATCCTGCTTCAGCTTCGCGAACAAGAGCGGGATCTCGGCGCGTTCGATGGTGGCCAGTGCGGCATTCACTGCATCAGGAGCGGGGGATTCGTATTGACGCCACGGGCCGATCCAGTGGGGTTTGTTCAGGAGCACCCAACCGGGAAGGTCCGATGATTCAACCTGTGAGAGGTAGCACCACTGGCCTCGAAGGTGATTTGCAGGCACGGACTGCGGGGCGCTCACCTGTGTTCCGGTCGGGTAAAAAAGGTATCCGGGCATGAAAATGCGGGGCATGACAGGTTCTTTGATACCCATGTCTGCCAGCAGCGCCCTGGTTTCGGGCAGCGTGGTTCGCTGGCTTTGCAAGCGCAACATCCGGTCTGCTTTCAGGTCCAGCCGATCCCGGGCGTTCGGTCCATACCACAGGGTTCTCCCGCTGTGCTCCGGAACCCCCAGGTAATACTTGATGGCAATTTCGTGGTGCTCAATTCGATCTTCATTCCGATTGTGCACGACAAAATCCAGTTCGCCGATGGTTCGCCCGTTGGACTGTATCTGTTGGTTTTGAAGCAGAACTTCCCAGCCCAGCAGATCTTCCAGCAATACCCGGTAAAGTCGTTCGAAGTAGAACCCGAGCCGTTTCTGGGGCGGTTCTCTCAGCAGAGGCGGTGCTGTTTGCGGGTTGTGATCCCAGGCTTTAATTTCTTCCGTTACATCATCAGGCAGAAAGCGACCTGGCTCAAACGTCAGCGGTGACTGCAACAGCTGAGGTGCCTGGCATATCCAGGCAAGGTGTCGGACCGCGGGGGTGGTCAGCTCAGAGGCAGAGTAGGGGGCTGTTTTTGCATCCATATGGCCAGAATACCGTAAACTGTCCGCAAGGCACGATGATCAGTTCACTTCACTTCTGAAGGAGGCTACATGCAATATCTTCACACCATGATCCGGGTGAGTAATCTGGAAGAGACGCTGCATTTCTTTTGCGATTTGCTGGGAATGGTTGAAATCAGTCGCAAGAGTAGCGACAAAGGCCGGTTTACCCTGGTTTTCCTGGCTGCGCCGGAAGACGAGGCGCGTGCCCGAGAAGACCGGGTGCCGATGATCGAGCTCACCTATAACTGGGATCCTGAAGAGTACACTGGCGGACGAAATTTTGGCCACCTTGCTTACCGGGTGGACGACATTTATGCGCTTTGCGAGCACCTCAAAGCCAATGGCGTAACCATTAATCGCCCGCCCCGTGATGGGCATATGGCTTTTATCCGTACCCCGGATAACATCTCTATCGAGCTTTTGCAGAAAGGTGAGGCGCTTCCACCGAAAGAACCCTGGGCCAGCATGGAAAACACTGGTACCTGGTGAGCCCTGCAGGCGGGCCGCCGCGTGGAGCCAGAGCGTGATACAATAACAATCTGCAACAAAGCTTTCGCATCAGGATGATGCATCAAGAACATGGAGACGTTCGATGGACGATTGGCAAGGATGCCTGGATCCCCAGTGCCAGACCGCTTTACTACGAGCCCGGGAAAGCGTTGAACGCCGTGGCGGCTCGGTGATTACCGCTGAAGACTACCTGCTTGCCCTGCTGGACTCTGTACCCGATATTGTCCGCTTTTTGCGGGGCTGCGGCGTGGATATGGATGAACTCACCCGCACCATTCAATGCGAACAACCGATAGTGACGGAAGTTGGTGGTGAAGGACAGTTGTCATCCCAGTTGATGTATTGGTTTGCATCGGCCAGGGAAACCAGCAATTCCCCATGGCTGGGGTGGTCGCAGCTGCTTGCGACATTGGTTCGCCACGCGGAGCGGCTGCAGGAAAAAGCCTATGTGGCAGTTTTCGAGCTGGTCCCTCGCTGGCCCGATCCTTCGGAAGAGCGGGAGCCGGCTCCGATCGATGAATTCCAGAGAGCTCCTGTCGTTGTCACTGATTCCGCGTGGGTTGAGCTGGCGGAGGACGTTGCGATCAGTCTGGCGGCGTCCCCGTCAGCCATGCTCTGGGTCCGGGGTGATCGGGGTTCGGGTAAAACAGCGTGGCTGCAATCACTGCTACCGTCACTGGAGCTCGATTATGTTGAGCTGGACCTCCGCCGTGAAGCGGAAATCATGGCCAGTGATCTTCCGGTTCTTCCAGAGCGCCGGGTGCAGGGCGAGCCTGGTGAGAGTGGATCACGCTGGCCGGTCCTTGTGCTGGACAATATCTCACCCGCAGATCTCTTTGCGCTGATGAATCTGCCCGATGGTCTGGCCTCTGAGTTGTTGCTGCAATGGGCCGGGCCGATTCTTCTGCTGGGTCCCGGCGGGGCCGCCGACAGCAGTTCGGCCGCCACACTCGAGCATCGCCTGGGCCGTACCCTCGACATCTTTGCCATGCCGGCTTCCAGCGTTGTCCAACGGCAGGCTATTCTGACGGCACATCAGGCCGCCTTAGAGAAGCAATGGAATATCCAGATTCCTCGCTCCGTGATCCGGTTTGCGGCCTCTCGCCGAAGCCGTTGTGTGAGCACTCCCGGAGGAATGCTCCAATGGCTGGAGCGCTCGGCTGCCAGGCTCAATCTCTTTGCTCGAAGGGGCCCGGCCGAGGCGGTGGCCCTGTCCGGGCAGGAAGACACTCTGCGACGTCAGTCGCTGGTGGCCCTGGCCCGCAAGGAGCCTCTTGACGATATCGAAGCATCGCTGGGAGAGATACAGCTTCATCGGGTGGCGGCAGAGGTGGCCTGGCATGAGCGTAAGGCGGCCGGCACCTTGCGTCAGCTTTCTGCTGAAGATTTACGCCAGGAACTGGAGCGCTGGGTTGCAGCTCGACCCGGGCCGGTTCACTATGTGCTGCATTGTAATCAGCAGGATGGAGATTCAGCGGGTGCAGGACCTGGAAATTTACATTCGTGATCTGGAACCGGGTGCGGTGTCAGGGTGGCTAGAGAATCACCTGGACGAACTGGAACTCGATGATGGTGAGGTGACGCGCGTGATCAAGGGCGTTGGCCGCTACGAGGGCGAAAGACTTCGGATATCGCTTTATCCCGGAGCTTTCGGAAAACGATTTACGTCACTGGTTATTGAAGGCCCCAGAGTGCCCTGGAACAGTGATCTGGACTGCGCGCGCAGTGCCTGGCGTGCAATGGATACCGAGATTCGTTGCAGCCCGGGAGACTGGACAGAAGGGGAGCCTGTAGAGGATGAGAAATGGTGGCGATTGGACCACCGGGGCGAGCAACAGGTCGTCTGGAACTGAAAGAGGCAGCCCGTGGGCTGCCTCTCTTTTTAGCGGGCGATTCAGTCGCTCAGGATGGACACGTTGTCGGCCTGGAGGCCTTTGTCTGCTTCCACAACGTTAAAGCGAACCAGTTGACCTTGGCGCAGAACCCGGCGCCCGCGGCCACGAATGGCACGGAAGTGAACGAAAACCTCATCGCCACTGTCGCGCACAATGAAGCCGAAGCCTTTCTTGACGTTGAACCACTTTACGGTGCCTTCCTCGTTACCCTCAGGGCTGCTTTCGTCATAGCCGTCATCATCGTCATTGTGGCTCTGGCTGGGTGCACGGTTGCTCGACCGGGATGTCTGTTGCTTTTCGGCCGGTTTCTTGACTGACAACGCAATGGCCAGGAAGCCCGCAATGCCGAAAACGATCAGCGAGATAATGTAGGCTGCGATGCCACGGTTGCTACCCAGGGCCTCCACAAGTTGGCCCGCAGCGATCAGGCGAAGAGGCTCTGGTGTGAAAGACAGCAAAATGGCAAGCACCAGCGGTGCGGGAATGGCGATCAGGAGAGAAAAAAGGATCGCTTTGGATGGATTACGCATTGACTGAAATTTCTCCATTCTTGTAACGCTAACGATAAAAACCGGATATCGGGTAAAATCGCACATCCGGCCGGTGAAAACCGACAGTACCCCGAAAAACGGGCGCGCTGGCGGGCAAAAGCGGAATGATACCAGATTATCCCGAGCGCTGACCAAGCAGCGGGATACGGCAGTGTCATCGATCACATTCTAGAGAGATTTACCCAGGGGAGTGCCAATAGCCGATGAGCCAGAACGATCTGGAAACCCGACTGGATGAGCTGGAAACCCGGCTGGCCTTCCAGGATGACGTTATCAATACCCTGAGCGAGCAGGTGGCCAGGCAGGAAATGGATATCCGTGAACTGTGGGAAGCCAAGCGGTTGCTGCACAAGCAGCTGAAGGATGTTTCGCCGTCCAATATCAAGTCGGAGCAGGACGAAACACCTCCTCCTCATTACTGAAGATGGCGCAATAAAAAGGGTCAGGTGGAATCTTCACCTGACCCTTTTTTGTGGGATTCCGATTTTGAGCTTTATGCCAGGAGTTCGATCAGAATCTGCTCGTAGATATCCGAAAGGGTATTCAGATCCTCGGCCTTCACGCACTCATCCACCTTGTGAATGGTGGCATTGATAGGGCCAAGTTCCACCACCTGTGCACCGGTTGGCGCGATGAAACGGCCATCGGACGTGCCGCCGGAGGTCGAAAGCTCGGTTTCCCGGCCGGTCACCGTGCGAATGGCGCTCTGGCTGGCGGATACGAGCGCTCCCTTGTCCGTGAGGAACGGACGGCCACTCAGGTGCCACTGCAGGTCGTATTTCAGGTTGTGGCGGTCCAGGATGGCTACCACCCGTTCTTCCAGACTCTCTGCGGTGTTTTCCGTGCAGTACCGGAAATTGAAATGCACGAGGCACTCACCGGGAATAATGTTGCTTCCGGTGCCCGCTTCCATTCTGGTGATCTGGAATGTGGTTGGCGGGAAGAAGTCGTTGCCGTTATCCCAGAACTCCTTCGCCAACGCATCCAGTGCCGGGGCCACGGAATGAACCGGGTTCTCGGCAAGATGCGGGTAGGCAACGTGGCCCTGAACGCCATGCACCGTCAGATAACCATGTAAGGAACCCCGGCGGCCGTTCTTGATCACGTCCCCCACTTCACGGGTGCTGGAGGGTTCGCCGATCAGGCACCAGTCAATCTTTTCGTTCCTGGCTTCGAGGGCTTCCACCACTTTCACGGTGCCGTGTTGGGCCGGGCCCTCTTCATCGCTGGTGATCAGCAGGGCAATGGAGCCACGGTGATCGGGGTGTTTTCCAACGAATCGCTCACAGGCGGTTACGAAGGCCGCAAGGCTGCCCTTCATGTCCGCCGCGCCACGGCCCAGCAAATAGCCGTCCTTGATTACCGGATCAAAGGGCGGGTGTGCCCAGTTCTTCTCCGGACCAGTCGGCACCACATCGGTATGGCCGGCAAAGGCCAGCACCGGCCCCTCTGAGCCCTTGCGGGCCCAGAGGTTATCGGTATCGCCAAATCTCAGGTTTTCGCCAGTGAAGCCCAGAGGTGCCAGCCGCGACATCATCAGTTCCTGGCAGCCGGCATCTTCGGGAGTGACGGACTGCCGGCGGATCAGGTCGATGGCAAGTTCTAGGGTCGGGGAATCAGTTGTTTGCATGCAGCTCTTCATTCAGCTCGATGGCAGACTTGTTGGTTTTGCACTCGACCGCGCCGGTCTGGCTGTTGCGGCGGAACAGAAGATCCGGCTGGTTGGCCAGATCGCGAGCCTTGATAACCTCAACCAGCTCGTTGTTGTCGTCGAGCAGGGCAACCTTGGTTCCGGCGGTGATGTACAATCCGGCTTCCACTTTGCAGCGGTCGCCCAGCGGGATACCGATGCCGGCGTTGGCACCGATCAGGCAGTTCTCGCCAACCGCAATGATGATGTTGCCACCACCGGACAGGGTGCCCATGGTGGAGCAGCCACCGCCCAGGTCGGAGCCTTTGCCAACCATAACGCCGGCGGAGATGCGGCCCTCGATCATGCTGGTGCCTTCGGTGCCGGCGTTGAAGTTGATGAAGCCTTCGTGCATGACGGTGGTACCTTCACCAACATAGGCGCCAAGACGGACCCGAGCAGTGTCGGCAATGCGAACACCCTTCGGTACCACATAATCTGTCATCTGCGGGAATTTATCGACGGACTTGACTTCCAATGTGCGGCCTTCGAGGCGGGCCTGTAACTGACGATCGGAGAGCTCGTTCAGGTCGATTGCGCCCTCGTTGGTCCAGGCCAGGTTGGGCAGCAGGCCAAAGATGCCATCGAGCTTCAGACCATGGGGTTTCGCCATGCGGTGGGAAATCAGGTGAAGCTTGAGGTAAACCTCGGGCGTGCTGGAAGCTGTGTCATCGGTTTCCAGGACCGTAACAACGACCGGGCGTTTGCTGTTGGCCGCTTTGTCCGCCAGGGTTGCCTGGTCGGTCTGGCCAATTTGTCGCAAGGCATTGGCGAGTTGGCTAAGCTGTTCGGCGGTCGCGCTGATCGCCTGGTTGCCGCCCTTGTATTCCAGGACATTGGAGATGACGTCCATCAGGGTGTTATCGGGTGTCATGACCGGCTGCTGGTAAAAGACTTCCAGCCACTCGCCCTGGTTGTTCTGGGTGCCGATACCGATACCGAATGCAAAGCTCATCTGATGGTTGCTCCTGTTCTGAATGTTGGGGTAAGAAGTTCGCGCCTTCCGACTCCGGAGTTAAAATTTGGATCTGTTGCCCTGAGATTCAGGCCAGCCATGCAGCCCATTCGTCTGCATTGAAACCCACGCGCACCTCATTGCCGTTTTCCACGACAGGGCGCTTAATGATGGACGGATTTTCCAGCATGATCGCGTGAGCACTTTGGGCGCTAATGGTATCACGAACCTCCTCGGGAAGTTTGCGCCACGTGGTGCCACGGCGGTTCAACAGGCTTTCCCAGCCAACGGCGCTCTCCCATTTGGACAGCAGATCGTCGTCCAGACCGTCTTTCTTGAAGTCGTGGAACTGGTAGTCAACGCCTTGCTCATCCAGCCACTTGCGGGCTTTCTTCACCGTGTCACAATTTCTGATGCCATACAGTTTCATGTCTGGTTCGCCTTAACAAATTCAACAATCCGGTGTGCCGCCTCGACGCATTCTTCCACCGGCGCAACCAGGGCCATCCGGACCCGGTTTTCTCCGGGGTTGTGGCCATCCACCGTGCGAGAGAGGTAGCGCCCGGGAAGGACGTGGACGTTCTGCTGGGCGGAGAGTTCCCTGGCAAAGGTTTCATCGTCCATCGGTGTTTCCGGCCACAGGTAAAAGCCGGCGTCCGGGAAATCCACTTCCATGACTTCTCTGAGAATGGGCACTACGGCCTCGAACTTGGCGCGGTAGGCTGCACGGTTCTCCCGAACATGGTCTTCGTCACTCCAGGCGGCGATGCTGGCCAACTGGTTATGGATGGGCATGGCGCAGCCATGGTAGGTGCGATACTTCAGATAGCCCTCGAGAATGCGAGCGTCACCGGCGACAAAACCGGACCGAAGGCCGGGCAGGTTGCTGCGCTTGGAGAGGCTGTGAAATACCACGCAGCGGCGGTAGTCATCACGACCAATGGCGGCGCAGGTTTGCAGCAGGCCTTCCGGCGGTTTGCTCTCGTCGGGGTACAGCTCGGAATAGCATTCGTCGGAGGCGACGATGAAGTCGTGTTTGTCGGCGAGGGCAATAACCCTGGCCAGTGTTTCCCGTGGAATCACCGCGCCACTTGGGTTGCCCGGTGAACACAGGAACAATATCTGACATTCCCGCCAGACGGATTCCGGCACAGATTCAAAGTCCGGAATAAAGCCGTTGGAGCCGTCGCAGGGAAGGTATACGGGCGTGGCGCCGGCCAGGAATGCAGCACCCTCATAGACCTGATAAAACGGGTTGGGGCTGACCACGGTGGCAGGTTTGCTGGCATCCACCACAGCCTGGACCAGGGAAAAGATGGCTTCGCGCGTACCGTTCACCGGTACGATGTTTTTCGCCGGGCTCAGGCTGTCGGCTTTCAGTTGGAATCGTTGGGTTGCCCAGTGACTGATGGCCTCGCGAAGTTCATCCGTACCCCGGGTGGTCGGGTAATTGGCAAGCTTGTCCAGGTTGTTCGCAATTACCTCTTTGACGAATTCAGGGGAGGGGTGCTTCGGCTCGCCGATCCCGAGAGAGATGGGGTGGAGATGATCAGGCACGCTAATGCCGGCCTTCAGTTTGGCCAGTTTTTCAAACGGGTAGGGATGGAGTCTGTCCAGATTGGGATTCATTGAATGTCGTCCAGCATTTTGCAGAGATCTTGCTGCAGGGCCTGGCACACGGCCGGGTCCCGGATGGGTTCGCCGTGTTCGTCGGTGACGAAGAAAACGTCCTCTACGCGCTCGCCCAGGGTGGCAATCTTGGCGTTGGTCAGTCGCACCCGATGCTCCAGCAACACCTGGCCGACTCGCGCCAGCAGGCCGGGCCGGTCAGGGGTGATCACTTCCATTACGGTGCGCTGGTTGATGGTGTCGTTAGAGAACGTCACCTCCGTCGGGAAGGCGAAATGTTTCAGTTGCCTTGGTGTGCGCCGGTGGATGATATCCGGGTAGTCTTCCGGGTCATCCAGCTCTTCAATCAGGCGTAAACGCACCCGTTCCTTGCGCGCGGGGTCGATTCCAAGAGGCTGGCCCTTTTCATCCAGCACCACGTAGGAGCTGATCGAGTAGGGACCCTCACTGGAGCTGATACGGGCGTCCACGATGTTCAGGTTCAGCTGCTCAAGCACCGCAGTGGTTGCCGCAAACAGGGCAACCCGGTCCTTCATGTAAATAATGATCTGGGAATAGCCATCCGTGGGTCCGCCCCGAGTGTCGCGAATAAGCACCAGTGGGTCGGGGTTGTTGCCGTGACGGACAATGGCGGCTGTCTGCCAGGCAATATCAACGGTTGAGTCCTGGAGAAAATAATCCTCATCCACGGTGTCCCAGATAACGTCGATCTGCTCATCCGTCATGTTCTGGGCGTGCAGGATCTCGCGCGCTTCAGATTGGGTGGCGCGCACCCATTCTTGCCGGTCGATGGGGTTTTCCGTGCCCCGGCGCAGGGCCCGTTTGGCCTCGATATACAGTTGGCGTAACAGAGAGGCGCGCCAGGTGTTCCAGAGTTTTGGGTTGGTTGCGCTGATATCGCATACGGTCAGCACATAGAGATAATCGAGGTGCGCCTGGCTCGGTACCGCCCTGGCAAAGGCATGAATGATGTCCGGGTCAGATATGTCTTTGCGCTGCGCGGTCATGGACATCAGCAGGTGGTTTTCCACGAGCCACGAGATCAGCTGTGTGTCCCGCTCGCTCAGATGATGCCTGTGGCAGAAAGCCTCGGCATCCATGGCGCCCAGTTCCGAATGGTCACCGCCCCGTCCTTTGGCAACATCATGGTATATGCCCGCAATATAAAGGGTTTCCAGCTTTGGTAACCGATGGATCAGGCGAGAGGCCAGTGGGTATTCGTCCCGCGCCTCGGTGCCGCTCAGCCGAACCATGTTGCGGATGACGCGCATGGTGTGGGCGTCCACCGTGTAAATGTGAAAAAGGTCGTGCTGCATCTGGCCGATAATCTGGCCGAATTCCGGGAGGTATCGGCCGAGCACGTTGTACTTCTTCATGGCGGACAGGGTCTGATCCAGCGCATGGGGCGTTCTGAGCAGCTCCATGAACAAAGTGGTCACAGCCAGATCGGAGCGGAACGCATCGTCAATCAGGTGGCGGTGCGCCCGCAGAGAGCGGATGGTGGTCGCGCGAATGCCCTTGATCTCCGGATGCTGGGCCATCAGCACGAAAATTTCCATGATGGCGTAAGGCGCGTAGGCAAAAACCTGGTTGTTAACCGCTTCGATATAATAGTTGCGAATCTGGAAGCGTTTGTTGATCGGCTGGATGGCGTCTTCGGACGCGCTGCCGAGAATGGCCTCGTCATAATACTGCAGGATCACGTCGGTCAGCTCGGCGAGGGCCAGGACCGTTCGATAGTAGGACTGCATCATCAGTTCAACGCCGAGCCGTTTGCCTTCGTCCTTGTAGCCGAGCATCTGGGCAAGGGCACGTTGGTGGTCGAACAACAGGCGATTCTCATTCCGGTCGGCCAGCAGTTGCAAGCCATAGCGCAGTTGCCACAGGAAGGTTTCACCCTGGAAAAGAATCTGATGCTCTTCCTCGGTGAGAATGCTGAATCGCGTCAGGTCTGCAATGTTCTGCAGTCCAAAGTGGCGTTTGGTAATCCAGCCAATGGTCTGTATGTCCCGCAGGGCGCCCGGGGAGCCTTTAACGTTGGGCTCAAGGTTGTATTCGGTATCGCCGTATTTCTGGTGCCGTTGCTGCTGCTCTTCGCGCTTTGCGATGAAGTAGTTGCGATCGGTGCTGACATCGTCGGAGTACACCTGCTCGCTGAGGTCCGAGCGCAGCTCATCCGGGCCGGCGATGGTGCGGGTTTCGAGCAGGTTGGTGAGTATGGTGATGTCTTCACGGGCGGCCGTTTTGCTTTCCTCAATGCTGCGAACGCTGTGACCGATATCCAGTCGCAAATCCCAGAGAAGCGTAACAAAGGCCCCCAGATCATCGTGCCAGCTGTCCTCGATACCATTGCGAGTCAGTATGAGCAAGTCAATGTCTGAGTGGGGGTGAAGCTCACCGCGCCCGTAGCCGCCGACAGCCACCAGGGCAATATCCGGCGAGCCGGAAAAAGGATAACGGTTCCAGATTAGCCTCAGAACGGTATCGACGGTGTCGGCCCGGGAGTGGACAAGGGCGCGGACATCGGCTCCCTGCCGGAAGGCCTCGGCATCTGCGTTATACCTTCCCTCTAGCAGTTCCCGGGCCGCCTTGACGGGAGAGGGGTCGTTACTGATGCGGGATTCCAGCTCGCTTTGGTCCACTTAGAAGGACTCTTCCTTTCGCTTGGTCAAAACCTCATGGCCGTCAGCAGTCACAAGGATGGTGTGCTCCCATTGTGCAGAGAGCTTGTGGTCCTTGGTGACCACGGTCCAGCCGTCCGGCAGCAGTTTGGTCTGGTACTTGCCCTGGTTGATCATCGGCTCAATGGTGAAGGTCATGCCCTCCTGAAGCTCCAGGCCGGTGCCGGGTTTGCCGTAATGCATAACCTGCGGCTCTTCGTGAAACACCGCGCCGATGCCATGGCCGCAATAATCGCGAACCACAGAGTAGCGGTGTTTCTCGGCGTGTTGCTGAATGACGTGGCCAATATCTCCCAGGCGGGTTCCCGGCTTAACCAGCTCGATACCTTTATAGAGGCACTCCTGGGTAATCTGGATCAGGCGCTCTGTGCCCGGTTTGGGCTTGCCGACGATCCACATCTTACTGGTATCACCGTGGTAGCCATCCTTTATTACGGTGACATCAATATTAAGGATGTCTCCGTCCTTGAGTATTTTCTTCTCTGACGGGATGCCGTGGCAGATCACGTGATTAACCGAGGTACAGATGGACTTCGGAAATCCTTTATAGTTGAGCGGCGCCGGAATGCACTTTTGTTCGTTAACAATATAGTCGTGGCAAATCCGGTCGAGCTCTTCAGTGGAAACGCCCGGTTTGACGTAATCGCCAATCATCTCGAGCACTTCGGCCGCCAAACGGCCAGCGACGCGCATCTTTTCGATTTCTTCCGGAGTCTTGATCGATACCTGCATTGGGTTTCCCGTTGATTTGTATCAAACCGGCATTTTAAGGGCCCTGCCGCCCGGGTACAAGGAAGCCGGTCGTCAAAAATAATGGCGTTTACCGGCTCGAATATGGTATAAACGCGCCCGCTGGAAACGAATCCGGCAAATTCACACACGTGTCGGCACGTTATCCCAGGGTGCCTGCTCCTGCTTTATAAGGAGCCAGGTTGGGGTAATCGGATACGTGGAGGACTAACCCAAAGCTAAAAAGGTAACTATCATGGCTCAGGTAAATATGCGTGACCTGCTGAAGGCAGGTGCTCACTTCGGTCACCAGACCCGCTACTGGAACCCGAAAATGTCGAAGTTCATCTTCGGCGCCCGTAACAAGATTCATATCATCAACCTTGAGCAGACTGTTCCTGCCATGAACGATGCGCTGAAGTTCGTTCAGCAGCTGGCAGAGAACAAGAACAAGATCCTGTTCGTTGGTACCAAGCGTGCCGCGGCCAAGATCATCAAGGAAGAAGCCGAGCGTGCCGGTCAGCCGTTCGTTAACCATCGCTGGCTCGGTGGCATGCTGACCAACTACAAGACCATCCGTCAGTCTATCCGTCGCTACCGTGATCTGGAAACCCAGAGCCAGGACGGTACTTTCGACAAGCTGACCAAGAAAGAAGCCCTGGATCGCACCCGCGAAATGGACCGCCTCGAGCGTTCCATCGGTGGTATCAAGGACATGGGTGGTCTGCCGGACGCGATGTTCGTGATCGACGTTGACCACGAGCGTATCGCTATCAAGGAAGCCAACAAGCTGGGCATTCCTGTTATCGGCGTTGTGGATACCAACAGTGATCCGGACGGTGTTGATTACGTGATTCCGGGCAACGATGACGCCATTCGCGCGATCCAGATTTACGTGAAAGCCGTTGCTGATACCTGCATCGAAGCGGCCCAGTCTGCCGGTGCCGGCGCTGACGAGTTTGTTGAAGTCAGCGAAGACGCCGAAGGCGCTGCTCCAGCCGCTGAGTAAGGCTTTATCTTCACGTTTGAGATGTAAGGTGTGCCCCGGGTTGCCTCGGGCACACCTCCCCACCGAATTCGGAACAGTTGAGAGGATTGAACATGGCTGCAATTACCGCTGCAATGGTCAAAGAGCTGCGTGAGCGTACCGGCCTTGGCATGATGGAGTGCAAAAAGGCGCTCGTTGAAGCCGAAGGCAGTGTAGACGCCGCAATCGAAGAACTGCGTAAGTCTTCCGGTCTGAAAGCTGCCAAGAAAGCCGGCCGTACCGCCGCTGAAGGCGCTTCACTGATCAAGATTTCTGACGACAACACCGTTGCGTACATTCTGGAAGTGAACTCCGAGACAGACTTCGTGGCTCGCGATGACAACTTCCTGAACTTTGCCAACGATGTCCTGAACGTTGCCTTCGAAAAAGGCGAAACTGACGTAGCCAAGCTGATGGAAGGCGATCTGGAAGCCAAGCGTGAAGCGCTGGTTCAGAAGATCGGCGAAAACATCACTGTTCGTCGCATCGTGAAAGTTGAAGGCCCGGTTGTTGGTGGCTATGTCCACAGCAACAACAAGATTGCTTCTGTTGTTGCCCTGACTGCCGGCGACCCTGAAGTTGCCCGTGATATTGCCATGCACGCAGCTGCGGTTAACCCGCGTGTTGGCAAGCCGGAAGACATGCCGGCAGAAGAGCTTGAAAAAGAGAAGGAAGTAATCAAGGCCCAGCCGGATATGGAAGGCAAGCCTGCCGAGATCGTCGAGAAGATGATGGGCGGCCGCATCAAGAAGTTCCTCAAGGAAAACAGCCTTGTTGAGCAGCCTTTCGTCAAGAACCCGGATCAGACCGTGGGCGAGCTGATCAAGTCCAACGGTGGCGAGCTGGTTGGCTTCGTGCGCCTGGAAGTGGGTGAAGGCATTGAGAAGGAAGAAGTGGACTTCGCTGCCGAGGTTGCTGCTGCAGCCGGCACAGGCAAGGCCTGATCCTTCGTTTGATGCAGCGGGCGCTCTGCCTCTGCATCACCTGAGTCTGCCACGTTAGCCGGAAACTTCCGGCTCTCGTGGCGGGCTTGTATCTGAGATACCCCTTTTTTTGAGGAGTATGTCAGATACAAGCCTGCAACGGGTATCACGCCGGATAGCAGCCAACAGACGACAAGGGGATCATCATGCCGACATCATCGAAAACCCAGCCCAGATACAAGCGTGTTCTGCTCAAGCTCAGTGGCGAAGCCCTGATGGGTGAGCACGATTTCGGTATTGATCCCAAAGTTCTTGACCGCATGGCACTGGAAATCGGTGCGCTGATTGGTATTGGCGTACAGGTTGGTCTGGTGATTGGTGGCGGTAACCTGTTCCGTGGAGCAGCCCTGAATGCTGCGGGCATGGACCGGGTGACCGGCGACCATATGGGTATGCTGGCCACGGTCATGAACGGTCTGGCGATGCGTGACGCTCTGGAGCGCTCCAACATCCGTACCCGCGTAATGTCGGCAATCCCGATGAGTGGGATCGTCGAGCACTACGACAGACGCCGAGCAGTCAGGGATCTCAAGGACGGCGATGTCGTGATTTTCTGTGCCGGTACCGGCAACCCCTTCTTCACGACAGACTCTGCTGCTTGTCTGCGTGGTATTGAAATCGAGGCGGATGCCGTGCTCAAAGCCACCAAGGTGGATGGCGTATACTCAGCGGATCCGCACCTGGATAGCAGTGCAGAGAAATACGACTACCTCACCTATGATGAGGTTCTGGACAAGAAGTTGGGCGTGATGGATCTGACAGCCATCTGTCTCGCCCGTGATCACGGCATGCCGCTGCGGGTGTTCGATATGAACCGTGCAGGCGCGCTGACTCGCATCGTAACCGGCGAGAAAGAAGGTACACTGATCGAATAAAACGCTGTCCAGGCCCCATGGGAGTTTGGGGCCATAGTGCAAAAAGACATGACGAACGAATTGAGGATGCTGAAGTGATTAACGACATCAAAGCAGAAGCCGAAAAGAAGATGAAGAAGAGCCTGGAGTCCCTGAACAATGCGTTTAACAAGATTCGCACTGGTCGGGCCCATCCTTCTATTCTGGATAGCGTCACCGTGAACTATTACGGCCAGGAGACGCCGCTGAAACAGGTGGCAAGTGTCAACGTCGAGGATAACCGGACTCTGACGGTCTCTCCCTGGGAGAAGAACCTGATGCCGACCATCGAGAAGGCGATCATGGCGTCAGACCTCGGTCTGAACCCGGCTACCAGTGGCGATATCATTCGGATTCCAATGCCGATGCTGACTGAAGAAACCCGTAAGGAAATGGTCAAGCAGGCAAAAGCGGACGCCGAGCACGGTCGTGTTTCTATCCGCAACGCACGTCGCGATGCCAACAGCATGATCAAGGATCTGTTGAAGGAAAAGGAAATTACCGAAGACGACGAGCGCAAGGGCGAGGATGAGATCCAGAAGTTGACCGACCGCTACATTGCGGAAGTCGAGAAGATGCTCAAGGCCAAAGAAGAGGACCTGATGGCGGTTTAACCGTTCGGGTTCACTTGCAAGCGAATTGAAAGGCCGCGGCAATCAAGCGCTTCGGCCGCACAGGGGATTTCATGACGGGAACTGTATCCGCAGAGATTCCGGTGTCGGCAGACAGCCGACCCCGGCATGTGGCCATCATCATGGACGGGAATAATCGATGGGCCAAGGCCCGTCGTCTCAAGGGAGTGGCTGGCCACAAGGCCGGAGTGGATGCGGTCAGGGCAGTGGTAGAAACCTGCGCCCGTGAAGGTGTGGAAGTTCTCACTCTGTTTGCCTTTTCCAGTGAAAACTGGCGGCGCCCCAAGGACGAAGTGTCGGCCCTGATGAAGCTGTTCCTGTTCGCGCTCGAGCGCGAAGTGCGGAAGCTTCATCGTAACGACATCCGGTTGCGCATAATTGGTGACCGGTCCGCCTTCAGTTCTGCGCTTCGCGAACATATGGAAGCGGCGGAGGAGCTGACCCGCAACAACACCCGGATGACGCTCGTGATTGCAGCGAACTACGGCGGACACTGGGATATCACTCAGGCCACGCGCAAGGTGGCGGAACAAGTGCGTGTCGGGCATTTGGCGCCATCCGATATTACCGATGACCTGATCCAGCAGCACCTCAGTATTGGTGACCTGCCAATGCCTGATCTGATGATTCGCACGGCCGGTGAGCAGAGAATCAGCAACTTCATGCTGTGGCACCTGGCTTACACAGAGCTTTACTTTTCTCCGGTGTATTGGCCTGATTTTCAGCAGGAAGAGATGCTCAAGGCCCTGCAGGCATATGCCGGTCGACAGCGTCGTTTTGGCCAGACAGATGATCAGATAGCGGCCAAGGCTCTACAACAATAACGAACGATAGCGACGTTAACCGTGTTAAAAACCCGAATTATCACCGCATTGATTCTCGCACCGATCGCCATCGGCGGGATCTTCTTTCTCCCTCCGCTGGGGTTTGCTCTCTTCACAGGAGCCATCATCTCTATAGGTGCCTGGGAGTGGGCAAATATGTCTGGCATTGGGCATCCTGCTGGTCGGATCGGTTATGCGCTGCTAACCGCCCTGATTCTATACGGGCTTCTCAACGTGCCGTTTGTGGCGGTGCTTTGGCTGGCGCTGTTCTGGTGGGGCATCTGTTTTCTTCTGGTTCGCAGTTACCCCGCAGGGTCTGATAAATGGGGCAGTCTGCCGGTCAGAGCCGTAATGGGGCTGTTCGTGCTGGTGCCCGCCTGGGTTGGCCTGAATCACCTGCGTACCGGTGGCTTCCAGTTTGGCGACAGCAGCAACAACCTGCTGCTCATTCTTTACGTGTTCTGCGTGGTCTGGGTTGCTGATATCGGTGCTTACTTTGCCGGTCGGGCGTTTGGAAAAGCAAAGTTGGCACCCCGGGTCAGCCCCGGTAAGTCCTGGGCGGGTGTCTGGGGTGGTCTGGTGGCCGTGGGAGCTTTTGCTCTTGTGGTGAGTTTTCTGGCTTCAGCAGGGGCAGGACAGACACTGCTCCTGATTGTTGCCAGTCTCGCCACCGGCCTGGTTTCGGTGTTGGGTGATTTGCTGGAAAGCATGCTCAAGCGGCATCGGGGCATCAAGGACAGTAGTCAGTTGCTACCCGGCCATGGCGGGATTATGGATCGGATTGATAGTCTGACAGCGGCGATTCCGGTTTTTGCTCTCATCATTACCCAACTTGGTTGGCTCACAACCGGGCACTGGTGACTATGGCAACCCGCTCTATCAGCATTCTCGGAGCCACGGGCTCCATTGGCCTCAGCACCCTGGATGTTGTTCGAAGGCACCCGGAACGTTTCTCGGTTTATGCATTAACCGCCAGCACCCGCGCTGAGGAACTGGCTGTATTGTGCCGGGAATTCCGTCCCAAGGTGGCCGTCATGGCCGATCCAGAGGCTGCCAATATGCTCTCCGAGCTGCTGGCAGACTTGCCGGACACCGAGGTGCTCGCCGGCCTGGATGGGTTGTGTCAGGCAGCCTCGGCGCCTGACGTTGACACCGTGATGGCAGCCATTGTTGGCGCGGCGGGATTATCGCCTACGCTTTCAGCGGTAAGGGCAGGGAAGCGGGTGCTGCTTGCCAATAAAGAAGCCTTGGTGATGTCCGGGAAATTGTTCATGGACGCCGTGACCGAGGCCGGTGCCGAACTGCTGCCGATCGATTCCGAGCACAACGCGATTTTCCAGTGCATGCCGGCAGACAAGATCCGGGATCCTGCTGGTGCCGGTATTACGAGGATCTTGCTGACAGCCTCCGGTGGCCCCTTCCGCGAGCACTCTGCTGAAGATCTCCGGTCGGTAACTCCGGCCCAGGCGTGTGCCCACCCCAACTGGTCCATGGGGCAAAAGATTTCCGTAGACTCCGCCACCTTGATGAATAAGGGCCTGGAACTGATTGAAGCCTGCTGGCTTTTCAACACAACACCTCAGAAAGTCGAGGTGCATGTTCATCCAGAGAGTATCATCCACTCCATGGTGGAATATGCCGATGGATCCGTGTTGGCACAGCTTGGCAGTCCGGATATGAGAACACCGATTGCCAACGGCCTGGCCTGGCCCGAGCGCATTGATGCCGGAGTTGCCCCCCTGGATCTGTTCGCTATCGGGCGCTTTCACTTCGAACGCCCGGATCTGGGGCGTTTCCCCTGTCTGCGTCTTGCTGCGGAAGCTTTCGAGGCGGGCGGCACTGCCCCTGCGGTTCTGAATGCGGCCAATGAAGTGGCGGTTGCCGCTTTTCTCGACGGTACCCTGTGTTTTTCGGATATCCCCGTTATCATAGAGCGAACGCTCGCTGCGACCGCCGTTGAGCCAGCAGACAGCTTTGAGATCATTTTTGCCAAGGATAAAGAGGCACGGGGTCGTGCGCGGGAACAGATAGGTCTGTTAACTGTCTGATAGTCGCAGCCTTAGGCTGCCCGGCTGAAGCCATTCAATCAGGAACGCTATGCAGATTATTGAAACCGTCCTCGCACTCGCGCTTACCCTCGGCATCCTCGTGACCTTACACGAATACGGTCATTTCTGGGTGGCCCGGCGGTGCGGGGTAAAAGTGCTCCGATTCTCGGTGGGTTTCGGGAAACCCATGTTTTCCTGGTATGACAAGCATGGAACCGAGTTCGCGGTTGCGGCCATTCCACTGGGCGGCTACGTCAAGATGCTTGATGAGCGAGAGGGGCCGGTACCCGAGGAACTCCGAGACCAGGCCTTCACGTCCAAGCCGCCCGGCCAACGTATTGCCATTGCCGCGGCTGGCCCCTTAGCCAATTTCATATTTGCCATTTTTGCTTACTGGCTATTAAGCGTGGTTGGCGTTACCCATGTTGCGCCCATTGTTGGCCAGATTGCCGACGATAGCGTGGCCGAGCGGGTGGGGCTGCAGGAAGGCATGGAGATTCACGCCGTGGATGGCCATCGGGTCAGTTCCTGGCGTGATGTGAACATGCGCATCCTCGAGCGGACTGGCGAGCATGGTTCGATCTCCATGGAGGTGTCCGAGGATGGCGCCCGGGGAACCGTCAGCGGTGAGCTTTCCGGATGGGGCCTGAGTGATGACACACCCAACCCGCTGGCTGAGTTTGGCATCACGCCATGGCGGCCTGCTGTGCCGCCTGTATTGGGTCAGATTTCCGAGGGTGGGCGTGCAGAGGCAGCCGGGTTGCAGCCCGGAGATCGCATCGTTGCCGTGAATGGCGAGGCGATCGGCAGCTGGTTTGAGCTGGTAGATTTTATTCGCAACGCTCCGGAGCAGACACTTCAGGTCACTGTGGAGCGCAACGGCTCGGAACAATCCCTGAGCGTGACTCCGGAAGCAAGGACCGAGGAAAGTGGCGAGTCGATCGGTTTCGTCGGGGCAGGCGTAGAGGCGATCTCGTGGCCAGAGGAAGTTCTGCGGGATGTCAGCTACGGTCCGTTCGCTGCCATCCCTGTAGCCCTCAGCGAAACCTGGGCGGACACCCGTCTTACGCTCGTGGCCATCAAGAAGATGGTCACCGGACTTTTGTCACCGACGAACCTCAGTGGTCCGATAACCATTGCCCGGGTTGCAGAGGCCAGTGTCAGCTCCGGATTTGAAGATTTCGTGCGTTTTCTTGCTTATCTGAGCGTTAGTCTGGGCATTTTGAACCTTCTGCCTGTACCGGTTCTGGATGGTGGTCATATCGTTTACTACACCATCGAAGCCCTCCGGGGAAAGCCGCTTTCCGAGCAGGCTCAGGCGTTTGGATTACGAATTGGTATGGCAATGATCCTCACATTAATGGTGTTTGCTCTTTACAACGACCTGATGCGGTTGTGAGAATTGCGAGCTCTTTACGCGCATTAACCAGGCGAAATATTTGAATGAGACGTTCTCTTCTAAGTGTAGCCGTTGGCCTCGCTGTGGCCGTGTCCGGCCTGAAGCCAGCACTTGCTGATCAGTTCACTGTTGCGGATATTGAGGTTGAAGGCCTGCAGAGGGTATCTGCGGGTACTGTTTTTTCTGCGTTCCCTGTCAATATTGGTGAACAGGTGGACGAGACCGAGCTGGCTGATGCGATCAAATCGCTGTTCCGGACCGGGCTTTTTACCGACATTGAGGCCAGCCGGGAAGCTGGTGTACTCATTCTGACGGTTCGAGAGCGTCCCTCCATCAGTGATATCGAGATCGAGGGCAATAAGAACATTGAGACCGAGATGTTGATGGACGCGCTGGCAGGGGCCGGGCTTCAGGAAGGCCAGGTGTTCCGGCGTGCGACCCTCGAGCGTCTGGAGCTTGAAATACTGCGCTCATACATTGCTCAGGGCCGCTACAATGCCCGGGTAAAGGCAACAGCGGAAGAGCTTCCGAGAAACCGGGTTTCGATTCGTCTGGATATCAATGAGGGTTCTGTTGCCGCGATTCACCACATCAATCTCATTGGCAACCGGGATTTCACCGACGAGGAGCTGCAGGATCTGTTCGAGCTGCAGAGCACAAGCTGGTGGAACTCGATAACCAACGCGGATAAATACGCCAGAGAACGTCTGAGCGGCGATCTGGAGTCGCTTCGGTCATTCTATCTTGATCGGGGCTATCTCGATTTCAACGTCGAGTCCAGCCAGGTTTCGATTTCTCCGGACAAGCAAAAAGTCTTCATTGCGATCGCTGTAAATGAAGGTCCCCAGTACACCATTTCCGAAATCAACCTTCGCGGTGAGCTGATCGTGGGTGAGGAGGAATTGCGCTCGCTGATTCCGGTCGAGGAAGGTGATGTATTCTCCCGGTCCCGCATGACAGCAATTTCCGAATCCCTGGCATTCCGGCTTGGCCGGGAGGGCTATGCCTTTGCCAACGTCAATGCCGTTCCGGAGCCGGGCGAAAATAACACAGCCGCAGTCACGTTTTTTGTGGAGCCTGGCAAACGGGCCTACGTGCGAAGAATCAATTTCGATGGCAACGTGTCTACACGCGATGATGTCCTGCGCCAGGAGATGACGCAAATGGAGGGCGGTGTCGCGTCTTCCGACCGAATCGAGTTCTCCAAGACCAAGTTGGAACGTCTTGGCTTCTTCCAGACTGTTAACGTGGACACCGTCCCGGTACCTGGCACCGACGACCTGGTGGACGTCAATTACTCAGTGGAGGAGCAGCCAACAGGCAGCCTTTCGGCCTCCATTGGCTTTTCCCAGGATTCGGGTGTGATTCTCGGTGCCAATGTCTCTGAGAATAACTTCTTTGGTACCGGTAAGCGGGTATCTTTCGGCGTGAATGTCAGTGACTCCATCAAGAGCGCAAACATCTCCTATCTGGACCCTTACTACACCGTTGATGGCGTGAGCCGCGGGTTCAGTGTATTCGCCCGGGAGACTGACTACGAAGAGGAAGATATTTCATCGTTCCTGCTGGATGAGTACGGTGGCCGCGTTACCTTCGGCTACCCCACGGACAGTATTACCCGCCTGAATTTTGGTGCCGGTGTCACTCAGTCGAATCTGAAGGAAGGCCTCTTTACGTCACAGGAGGTGAGTGAATTCATTGATGAGGAAGGCGACTCGTTCACCAACTTTTTCCTGTTCGGAAGCTGGCGTCGCAGTACTCTGAACCGTGGCGTGTTGCCGACTGATGGTTACAGCCACTCACTGTCCCTGGATGTGGCGGTGCCGGGTAGTGATCTGACCTTCTACAAAGCCACCCACAAAACGGATTTCTACTACCCTGTGACCGATAATAATCGATGGGTCTTCCGGGCACGGTCAGAGATCGGCTACGGCGATGGCTATGGTGATCGCAGCCAGATGCCGTTCTACGAGCACTTCTACACCGGTGGTTATGGTTCGGTTCGTGGATACGAAGCCAACTCGCTGGGGCTCAGGGCAACGAATAACGTAAACGACCTTTCGGATCCGGATCCGTTTGGCGGCAACCTTTTGACCGAGGGTGGTCTGGAACTGATCTTCCCGACGCCGTTTGCCGGCGATACCCGCTCAATGAGAACGGCATTCTTCCTGGATGCCGGCCAGGTGTTTGATACAGCCAGGGGGTTCGATCCGGAACTGAGCGAAATCAGGATGGCAGCCGGTGTCGGCTTCCAGTGGATAACGGCTGTTGGCCCATTGGCATTCAGTCTCGCTTACCCTCTGAACGACAAAGCTGGCGACGACACACAGGTGTTCCAGTTCTCGCTGGGCCAGACCTTCTAAAGCATGGATAATAATAATCGACGGATGAAAATCAGGAGAAAACCAATGTCCCGATTTGTTTTGATGTTCGCTGCTGTGATTATGGCGTTTTCATTCCCGGCGATGGCCGAAACTCGGATTGGTGTAGTCGATCTGCGTCAGGCACTGTTCTCGTCTGACGATGCCAAGACATTCAGCGAATCGCTTCAGAAGGATTTTGCCGGGGACGAAGCCCGCGTCCGTGAAGCCCAGGAAGCAGCTCGCAAGCTCCAGGAACGCCTTGAAAAAGACGGAGCCATGATGAACGAGAGCGAGCGTAACAAGCTGGCGGGAGAGTTCCAGGAGAAGGTAAAGGAGTTCAACTTTCTCAAGCAGCGGCTGGATTCAACGGTGAACCAGCGCAAGCAGGCGTTTCTGGAGCAGGCTCGTCCCGAGGTGGACGCAGCGGTCAAGGAGCTTCTTGAGGAGAACAACCTCGACCTTATCCTGCCAAGCGAAGCGGTTGTCTATGTAAAGCCTGAAATGAATCTGACCTCTCAGCTTCTTGAAAAACTGAACCGTTAATCTGTGACGGGCACCCCGGTGCCCTGATCGTTGCTTGGGAGTTCGCAATGACAGAAAGGTCCTATCGCCTTGGGGAAATTGCCAATGCCCTTGGTGCGGAGCTACGGGGTGACCCTGATGTAAAGGTTTCGGGTCTGGCGACGTTGCAGGCGGCTGGTCCCGGTCAGATCAGCTTCCTGGCGAATCCTTCCTATGGTAAATATCTGCCAGAAACGCGTGCTTCGGCCGTTATTGTTGCACCTGCCTCGGCGAAAGAGGCTCCGACCAACGTCCTGTTACTGGACAACCCCTATCTCGGATATGCTCGGTTGAGCCACTGGTTTGACCCCGCCCCTGTTGCTTCGCCCGGCATTCACCCATCCGCAGTAGTAGACCCGTCAGCGATTATTGCTGAAGATGCCAGCATAGGCCCGAATGCGGTCGTGGAAGCCGGGGCAGACATTGGTGAGAGGGTTGTTGTTGGAGCCGGCTCGATTGTTGGAGCCCGCGCCAGAATCGGAGCCCGGACTCTGATTCGGCCCCGGGTGACTCTGGCTCACGACGTGGTTATTGGCGAACGTTGCCACATACTCAGCGGTGCTGTGATAGGCTCCGACGGTTTCGGTTTCGCTAACGAGAAGGGCGTTTGGCACCGTATTGCACAGCTCGGGCGCGTTGTTCTCGGGAATGATGTGGAAGTGGGCGCCAACACCACTATCGATCGCGGGGCTTTGGATGACACCGTGATTGGCGACGGTGTGAAGCTCGATAACCTGATCCAGATTGCCCATAACGTATGCATAGGCGAGCACAGTGCCATGGCGGCTATGGTTGGCATTGCCGGCAGCACCCGCATTGGCAGGCACTGTGTTTTCGGTGGCGCATCCGGCGTTGCTGGCCATCTTGAGATCGCCGATCAGGTTCATCTGACCGGTATGACGCTGGTAACCGGTGACATCCGGGAGCCCGGTGTCTATTCATCAGGCACGAGTGCCGATACCAACCGTCAGTGGCGCAAAAATGCAGTGCGCTTCCGGCAGTTGGATGTTCTGGCGCGACGGGTAAAAGAACTCGAAAAGAAATTAGAGGGCTGAGGCCGATCAACATGATGAACATCGACGAAATTCTGGAGTACCTTCCACACCGATACCCGTTTTTGCTGGTGGATCGGGTAACTGAGGTCGAAAAGGGAAAATCGATCAAGGGCTACAAGAATATTTCGTTTAACGAGCCGTTCTTCCAGGGCCACTTCCCGAATAATCCCATCATGCCGGGCGTCTTGATCATTGAGGCGATGGCGCAGTTATCCGGCATTCTCGGTTTTGTGACTGTGGGCCGGAAACCTTCTGACGGCGTGGTACAATACTTGGCCGGTTCGAGCAAGGCCCGGTTCAAACGCCCGGTATTGCCAGGGGATCAACTGTGCATGGAGTCGGAATTTATTTCCGGTAAACGGGGTATATACAAATTCGAGTGTCGCGCTCTGGTCGACGGAGAAGTCGTTTGCGTGGCAGAGATTCTGACCGCTGAGAGAGAAGTTTGATGGCGACAAATGACTGGTCGGGAGTCCATCCTCAGGCAATTGTAGACCCGTCAGCCAGGCTCGGGGACAACGTCACCGTCGGGCCGTGGAGTTACATTGGTCCGGATGTGGAAATCGGCGATGGCACAGAGATCCTGTCGCACGTTGTTGTTAAAGGGCCTACGGTCATTGGCCGGAACAATCGCATCTTCCAGTTCTCCAGTATCGGTGAAGAGTGTCAGGACAAGAAATACGCCGGCGAGCCGACCACGTTGGTGATTGGTGACAACAATGTGATTCGCGAGAATTGCACCATCCACCGCGGCACGGTCCAGGATCGTGGCGAAACCCGCATTGGCAGCGGTAACCTTCTCATGGCTTATGTGCATGTCGCCCACGACTGCATTGTGGGGGATAACACCATCCTGGCCAATTGCGCGACCCTTGCGGGCCATGTCTCGGTCGGTGATTTTGCGATCCTCGGTGGTGGCACCATGGTTCACCAGTTTTGCCATATTGGCCCCCACAGCATGGCGGCCGGTGGCAGCATCGTACTCAAGGATATTCCCGCCTACGTTATGGCCAGTGGTCAGTCAGCGGAGCCTCATGGCATGAACGTCGAAGGCCTCAAGCGCCGCGGTTTCAGTAAAGATGTTTTGCTGGCCTTACGCCGTGCCTACAAGGTCATCTACCGCCAGGGGCTCACGACCGAACAGGCCGTTGAAGAACTCGAGAAATCCTATTCCGATGTCGCGGAGATTCGCCCGCTCATTGACTCCCTGCGTGGAGCACACCGCGGCATCATCCGCTAACCCGGCAGGAGCCTGTCGGTGACAGATCTTTCTCACGCGATCATCAGCGAACGCAAAATCACATTCGGTATCATTGCCGGCGAGGCATCGGGGGATATCCTCGGTGCCGGGCTGATTCGTTCCCTCCGGCAGCGTTATCCCCGTGCCCGTTTCGTCGGAATTGGCGGAGAGGAGATGGTTGCTGAAGGTTTTCACTCGCTGGTGCCGATGGAGCGCCTTTCGGTCATGGGCCTGGTTGAGGTCCTGGGTCGGATTCGCGAACTATTCAGCATCCGGGCCCGAGTGCTGGACTATTTCTTCACGACTCCGCCGGACGTGGTCATTGGTATTGATTCCCCGGATTTTACGCTGGCTATCGAGCGACGCTGTCGCGAGGCCGGTATCCTCTCTGTCCATTATGTCAGCCCATCCGTGTGGGCCTGGCGGCAAAAGCGGATTTTTAAAATCGCCAAGTCCGTCAACCTTATGCTGACCCTGTTCCCGTTTGAGGCTCGTTTCTATGAGGAACACCACGTGCCCGTGGCGTTCGTGGGTCACCCCCTGGCCGATCGCATTCCCATGGAACCGGATACCCTCAAGATGCGGGAGTCGCTGGGTATAGACCTCGAAGCGTCGGTACTTGCCGTCCTGCCGGGCAGCCGGGCAGGGGAGGTGGAAAGACTCGGCACCCTGTTTTTGGAAGCGTCTCGCTGGATCCAGGAGCGACGCCCGGATCTTCAACTGGTGATTCCCTGTGTCAACAGGGATCGCGAAAAACAGGTGCGGGATCTGGTTGATGCGCTCGAGGTGAAACTGTCAGTCACGATTGTGCGAGGCAGGTCCCGAGACGTGATGGCCGCCTCCGATGTTGTGCTGCTTGCTTCGGGAACTGCAACGCTGGAAGCGATGCTGTTGAAAAAGCCGATGGTCGTGGGCTATCGCTTGAGCGGATTCAGCTATGCCCTGTTGTCGAAATTGGTCAAGGTACCTCACGTCGCGTTGCCCAATTTGCTTGCCAAGCGCCAGCTGGTTCCGGAACTGCTTCAGGATGACGCCACGGCGGAGAGTCTGGGCGCCGCAGTGCTCGAGCGCCTGGAAAACACTAAAGAGCGGGTTCGGCTCAAAGAAGCCTTTACTGACTTGCACCACACCTTGAGGCAGGGTGCCGATGAAAAAGCCGCCCAGGCGATCTCTGACCTGTTAGAGCAGGGTGCCCGCTGATGCCGAAAAAGCCATTGCCGCCGTTCGAATGCCGCTATACGGGCTCTCTCCTGGCTGGTGTCGACGAGGTCGGTCGGGGTCCGCTGATTGGGGCTGTCGTAACGGCGGCGGTGATTCTGGACCCGGACCGGCCGATTGCCGGCCTGGCGGACTCAAAGAAGCTTACTGACAAACGCCGCAGCGCGCTCTATGGGGAGATCCTGGAGCATGCCAAAGCCTGGAGCATAGGCCGGTGCGAGGCCCATGAGATTGATGAGCTGAACATCTATCAGGCCACGATGCTGGCCATGGAGCGTGCGGTTTCAGGTTTGGCGATCGCCCCCGAATACGTTCTGGTGGACGGTAACCGCTGTCCGAAGTGGCACTGGCCATCGGAGCCTGTTGTGAAGGGTGATAGCAGGGTCGAAGCCATCAGCGCCGCCTCCATCATTGCCAAGGTAACCCGTGACCGGGAAATGGAAGCGCTGGAGACGCGTTTCCCTGGTTTCGGCCTGGCACAGCACAAGGGCTACCCAACGCCGATCCATCTGGAAGCCCTGCGCCGTCTCGGTGCGACTTCCGAGCACCGCCGCTCGTTTCGCCCGGTACAGGAAGTGATCGAGCAGGTGGGCTTCTATCGCGAGAAAGTGGCGCCAGAGCCAAAGCCAGAGCAACTGCAATATCGAACCGATCTTTTCGAAGATATTGATTGACAGTGGTGCATCCAATCCTTAATATACGCGCACGTTGATCGGGGCAAACCCATCAACAACCAGTTTTGATGCGGGGTGGAGCAGTCTGGTAGCTCGTCGGGCTCATAACCCGAAGGTCGTTGGTTCGAATCCAGCCCCCGCTACCATATTAAAGAAAGGCAGATCAGTTAGTTACTGGTCTGCCTTTTTTGCGTTTGGGCTAGCAGAAATTCCATGTGACGTATATGTGACAAATATGTGCCATGGCTTGTGACGGTTCGATCTGCGGCCAGGTGGAAAATGACCGTCAGTCAGTTTTTGTTCTTCCTGTGACAGTAGTCGTCTACGCTGCAAGTCTGAGTGTGTTCTTGACGTTCCAGTCTAGCCCAAGCTGCCACATTATGGCGACATAGGCCGGGGTTCTGGCCACGCTTTCTCATTGGAAAGCGGACCTTTTACCGCGACGAGATGAGCTAGTGAAGAGAGGCTGAACCGGGGTAGGTTCACTCATGGGTTAGGAGTGACAAGGGCACCAGCATAAGTCCAAGCTTTTAAACAAAAGCGGACATTAGTAATCGCTTTTTAAAGATCCACGCTTCCATTGGGAAAGCAGACCTTTTTCTGCCACGACGAGATTGCCTACTGAAGGATTCTGGGTAGTCGTCCAAAGAGTACGTGGCTCGATTTAGCAACTGGGATAAGTCCACTTTGCATCGCCTCCTAAAACATAAAGTAACATAATGTTTGTAGCTTACCTCTACATGTGTCGTTGTATCCTGCCCTTCGACGTATCACTAACGCAGGAGAATGCATGCCTTTTCAGACCAAGATGTTCCCTCTCATAGTCTCCACGCTGGCCATTGGATTGATCAGTGGTTGCGCGTCTACCGGAATCACGGAAGCCGAGCCTGATCACAGTCGGGCATGGAACCTGACCCACAGTGTTGGAATGACCGATCTCGAAGATGCAGAGGTGCCCAAGGACCAAATCCCGAGCGGTCTGGGTACGGCGACAGGTCTGGCCATCGATGTGGCTTACTTCATGAATAGTTCTACCCTTGCAATGTCATTCGGCGACGCATTCGGTCTGGGATTGCTTGGGGCGCTGACTACGACGAATAAGAGTCACGCTGAGCGAAGCAGTGTCATCGCATGGGTACCGCAAGACCAGGTAGAAGGTCCCGAAACTGTCAACATTTGGCTTGGTAACGAGATTAAAGACGCCACGATGACGGCGATGAACGAATTGGGGATTGAAGGAGAGCCTGAGTTTCACAACGAGCTGACGGATAACTTTTTCAACGGAACCTTCACTGAAACGAAGATTTCAGGTGTGAAGGCCGATGGCACTGAATGTGGCGCGTATTTCAAGGTGTATCCCGAGCAAGTGTCGGAGCTTAAAACAATTCCTGATTTCATTGCTCCAAACAAAAAGGGTTACCAGGTCTTCGCCGGCGATGAAATGGAGTATCCCCGTTTTTCTGCTTACTGCCTGAGTGATACCTCTTTGGATCAGTACGTGGAATTTGTGAGTGCTATCAGCAAGCATCTCCCCGATACGGTGTACTTTTACACGCGCCAGCTGGAGCTTGCAGACCAAACGATCCCGCCCGTTGTGTATGATCACGGCCAGGCGCTGTTATTCCTCACTGCCGAGAACTAAGACAGCCTTAGTCCCCTTAGAGCCAGAGCCGGGAGCATAGAGCGCCCCGGCTTTTCTTCATCAGGCCGAAGGATCACATGTAGTGGCCAGGACCACCGTCATCGTCATCGATCTGGTGAATCTTCCCGTCTCTGGCAGCCTGATGCTCGTTTAAGTAGAAGCTACCAGGCCTCTTGGTTTCTTCTGTCTCTGAATCATTTTTTGTGAATATGTTGTAGATCATAATAAGCACCATGACCACTATGATCGCTCCAAAGAATCCCATCTAAATCTCCAACCCCGAGTCTTTAATCTCTAACTATGACAGAGACGTGAATTGACTGTCGAAACGAGTCGCGACAACTCGCGTTCTTTTTTGTAAACAACAGAATTTGCAGTTCAGTGGGCGGTGCTGGGACTGGCTATGGCTGTGTAACCATCCCTATTTCAGTTGCACCGCTGATCAGAGTTTTCCACCCTTTGGTGTTTGCCCAAATATTCCCATGGCGTCAGGTCTTCCAGTGAATCGGAGTGGGAGGTAACGGGCTCGCGCGGCCCTGCGAAAGGCTCGCTTTGCGACCGTCACGCATCCCACGCGACACCTAAACAAAAGCGAACATTCGATTCAGGTCTTTCCTCCAGAGCCTTAAAGCCGATCACAGCCATTTCATCCAGTACGATGGGAGCAAGTTGCAGACGCTGAATGATTACATGGCAGAGACGGTCATGCTCGGCTAAGCTGTTGTTTTATAAATTTATGCGCAGCGCCATTGATAGTTCAAAGTCAGTAATCATGACGCAGTCAACTTTCTGCAATGATCAAGCCCGCAGCCTAATTATTGTAAGTGGTAAATAAAGGGAATCTATGGCATACGATTTCGAGTTATGGAGAAAGCGCCACGTTGAGAGAAGTGATCTCACCACGGAATTAGTTCACCTAACACGCTCTAAGGGCGATGATCAGGTGGCCCTCGATTCCCTATTTGAAATACTTGAGTCAGGGAAGTTGATTGGCAGTACAACCTTTTCAGGCTTTATCGTTGGCGACACGCCCGCAGTTTGTTTTCAAGATGCGCCGCTCAGCGCGGTTGGACAGAATTGCTGGTTCGAGCAAACTTTTCGGGAAGAGAATACTTGGGCAAAAAAACGGTATGATCCTACCGGAGTCATGTTTTCAAAGACGTACGTTTTTGAAAAGGGCGGAAGACCGGTTGTCTATGACAGGACTTCAGAAGCGAAAATTTATCTGCCCGGGGACCAATGGTGGCGCATTGTCAACTTTGATTTAAGTGATAGAGAGAATATTCGAGATTGGTCCCATGAGAGGGAGTGGCGGATTCCGAACGCGCTGAATTTCAAGACATCCGACGTGATTTTGCTGTTTTCGAACAACGCTTGTGTACAAGAGTTTATCGATAAGTGCGATGACGCTGGCAAACCTTTCTACCGTGATGCTAGGGGAATTACCACAATGGAGAGCGTCATAGGCTAAGCCCTAAAAAGTGCAGGTACGGCGATGCCCACTATATTGCGCTTTCGGCTTCACTACGTGGGCGCGCATGCTGCAAACGTTATGCACGAAGGAGAATGAAGCGCCGGGCTAATCGTTTGTTGTGTTCTCAGAAAGTTCATGAACCTTATGAGGAAAAGGGCCATATAGGATGATTGCCGAGACCGATTTAAAGGAGATAAGGCCTAAGCTGCCAACAGCTGCACCTTCGTCTGCTCATGTGCAATCAGGTATTCCCGTTCCCAAGGCGATCCGCGTCAAAAATTTTAGTCCTGATGATTGGGAAGACTTTATCGAGGAATGGGCAACGAGTCTTGAAGGCTCGTATGTCAAGGTTCGTCGCTTCGGTGGCTCGGGCGACTGTGGCGTCGATATCGCAGGTTTTTGCACTGATAAGGGATTTGAAGATATGTGGGACAATTATCAGTGTAAACGTTACGCGAATCCACTGCGACCAAGCGATGTTTGGGTCGAACTGGGGAAGATCATTTATTACTCGTATATCGGCGAATATACACCACCACGAAAGCATTATTTCGTGGCATCCCTCGGTGTTGGAACAACATTAGAAAAACTTCTAAATAAACCGACCGAGCTTCGTGAAAAATTCAAAGAAAATTGGGAGGGGCACTGTAAAAGCGGAATCACCTCAACCAAGGAAATCGAGCTCAGCGGAAGACTACTGTCATATGTGGACGCTTTTGATTTCAGGATATTTTCATCGAAATCACATGTTGAGCTGATTGAAGCGCATAGTCATACCGGGTTTCACGCAGTCCGATTTGGCGGTGGTTTGCCTTCAAGGCCAGATCCCGAAGAGCCGCCCGCTGTCCCTGCGACATCCGAGAGCCGGTATATCCGCCAGCTCCTTGACGCTTATGGAGATCATTTGGGAAGCCCACTCCAGGATATAAACGCGCTCGCCGCACACAGCACGTTGGAACAGAATTTCTGGAGGCAACGTGAGCGCTTCTATCATGCTGAAGCATTAAGAAACTTTGCCAGAGACACTGTGCCAGAAGGGACATTCGACAATCTTCAGGACGAGATTTTTCACGGCGTCGTAGATGTTGCCGACTCAACCCATCCCAACGGGTACGAAAGGATGAAAGCAACAGTGGCACAGGCATCATCTGTCGCTTTGACGGCAAATCCACTTGCGTCAGCAACCAAGTCGCAGGATCGGCAGGGCATCTGCCACCAGCTAGCGAATGAGGATCGTCTCAAATGGATGATGGACGATGACTAACCACTCTCACCCGGCACCATTCAACAGCCCACTGGAAACTGGTATCCGCTCTCTAGAGATTCTGGTCGCTGCCTATCCGGAAGCTTTCGACCTCGAAAGACTGGTCGAAATGGATTATCTCGTCGTCCATTCCGAAGATGCCGATGGGCCTGAAAGTCTTCACGCAGCTCTGCCTATGAGAGCAGGAGAATTGCTAGTCCGACGTGGGCTAATTGAAAAGGGCATTTTATTGATGATGAGCCGAAACCTCATACAGCAAATACCCGCAGAGGAAGGTTTCGACTACATCGCTGGAGACGCCGCTGCGCCTTTTCTCGCCTCGCTAACATCCAGCTATTCTCAGAGGCTAAAAGAGCGCGCGCATTGGGCGGTCGAGCAGTTCGCGGGTGTGGAAACATCGGAGATTCGACAAACGATGCATCGGTTGTTTGAGAATTGGTCCACCCAGTTCCAAATCATAGATAGACCGCGAGGTAACCAATGAGCAACAGGTACCTCCAACTGCGTCGGATCGCATTTTCCGGCCCCAACAAAATGGCCGAGTTGACGTTCTCGAACGGTGTGAATGTGATTTGCGGCGCATCGGATACGGGGAAGTCGTTCCTCGCGGAATCGATTGATTTCATGCTTGGAGGATCCGAATTAAGAGGCATTCCAGAGCGAACTCCATTCGGTGAAATCCAATTCGACCTTGATATGACCTCAGGGGAGCAATGGCGCTTCTATCGCGCGAGTTCTGGGGGAAACTTCAAGGCTCGGAACCTTCTCGATGAGGATGCCGCAGTTGAAGTCCTCAAAAAAGATCATAGTCACGGAAAAACCGACAACGTTTCGGGATTCCTTCTCGATAAAATCGGGCTTCTTGGAAAACGCATATTGCGCAGCAAGAAGAAGGGTACAACGCAGAGTTTAAGTTTCAGGAATCTGGCAAGACTTGTGATCGTCCAAGAAGGCGAGATTCAGCAAATCGGCTCGCCCTTCTGGGGTGGTCAATACACTTTGAAAACTGCCGAGTTGGCGACAATAAAGCTTCTTCTATCGGGTGTAGATGATTCCGATGTTGTTGAGACAACGCAGAGGGGAACAGATAGTGCAAAACAAATCGAGCTGATTGATGAACTGCTGGCCGAAATTAGACAGGAAATTGCAGACCTTGGTGAAGAAGATGCCGACCTTAAGGAACAGATTGGTCGCCTCGACGAGACTATCGAGCATCGCCGGGAAAATCTGAAGGCTATTCAATCCCAGCTTGATTCCCTTTTGGAGCAACGACGAGAATTGGTGGATGTTCGAACGGCGATTCGGGACCGATTAGACGAAATTGTCGATCTGTTGGCTAGATTTGATCTTCTCCTTGAGCACTATGCTGTCGATATTGAACGTTTGACGGCAATACAGGAAAGCGGAGCGATGTTCGCTCATGTGGAATCGGTTCCTTGTCCACTCTGCGGAGCATCACCGCAAGCACAGCAACATGATGCTGCCTGCGATGGGGACGTTGAGGCGATCGTTCAGGCAGCTACCGCAGAAATTGCAAAGATAGTGCGACTAAAGGGCGAACTCCAAGCGACTGTCGCTAAATTAAAGTCCGAGGCAGTCTCTCAAGAACAAGAGTTGTTAGATAAAAATCGAGAGTACGAGAATGTTAGCGCCCAGATTCAAGAAACCGTAGCGCCGACTGTGAGTGAAGAAAGGGCATCTTTCTCGGAGCTTATTGAAAAGCGGGCAGAGGTCCAGAGGGGGATCGACCTATACGCCAGAGCGGCGAAGCTCGAAGAGCGTAGGATAGCTTTAGAGCAAGATGAAGGCGAAGCAGGTTCCTCTGGCGCCGTCGTCTCCGGCCTACCTGACTCTGTTGCGCATGACTTTTCACTCAGGATTGCCAAGTTGCTGAAAGCATGGGATTTCCCAGGTGACTGCTTCGTTCATTTCGACAAGGAAACGACCGATTTTGTCATCGATGGAAAGCCGCGAGGTAGTCGGGGCAAAGGGCTTCGTGCTATTACGCACGCAGCGGTAAGTATCGCATTACTGGAGTATTGCCTCGAAAACGACCTGCCGCATCCTGGCTTTGTTGTGCTGGACTCGCCGCTTCTTGCGTATTTCAAGCCGGAAGGCGATGAAGATCGGCAACTACAGGGCACAAATTTGAAAGAGAGCTTTTATGCTTATCTTGTCGACCACCACAGTAGCGATAGCCAGATCGTGATCGTTGAAAACCAGCATCCGCCCGATTCTGTATTGGACCGACTAAGCATGACAGTGTTCACCGGCAACCCAAATGATGGTCGGAAAGGTTTCCTCTAGGGTTAATTGATGCTACTTGCGGAACTTTAAGTTGTGACCTCGGGAGGCATAACAAGTGCCTATTGCCGGACGCGCCTGTGCTGGCGCTCCGGCACTCCGAAGAGCCGATGCGTTATACGACCAGCTAACGTTTTATTTGACCAGAATGTTGTGAGCTTTATCTATGTCTCGATGGTTTGATTTTTCACAACCGGAATATCAGCTTCAGGAATTGGGTCGTCTACGAATGCTCTGGCGTGACGTGCCGGATCAAGAAGCTGTTAATGCCATAGCGGAAGCGCATCAGTACTACAGTTTTTTGAAAGACATGATAATTGGGCGCCTCCAAAGCTGGTCGGAGGTACCAGCAGAACGTCCACATTGGCATACGCCCACCCCTTTAAGCCTTTCGACTAGAGCTGGCGCTGTGTCGAGTAGCATTGTCGTTGGGGCATCCATCGTCGAATGCGCAATGAGGGCCCACGCAGAAAACCGCAATTTGAAGAAATTGATGAAAAAAGACCCGAAGCACCGAACCTTTGGCTCGGTTATTTATGCTTGGGAGAATCATGGAGTCCACGGTCCAGAAATTACTGCGATCTTGCCTGATTTAAAGCGTATTCACGGAAAGCGAAATGATATCCACTTGTATGCTAGTTTTGGTCGAACCTGGGAAGATGTTGAGGCTGAGGAGCAAAACTTGGTGAACTCTTTGGAGAGACTTTTGGTTTTCTTCCAGCAACTCAAACCGGCGAAGATCTAGGTGGCTACAGGGGCGTCCGTATAATCAAACGCTGCTGGGCAGAAGCCAAAAGCTAATTCCAAATACGCGCACAGAGATCGTAAGTCGATGGATCTCCTGTTTTATGTGAACTTGAAACATGTCTTTGGAGTTTATGAAGAGCCCTACACGGATGTTTCCGAGATCCAAGATTTTGGGTGTAGGTCTGTACCGTTTGTGAAAGGTCAGATCGCGTGCTGCTTATACGCAAGCGAGGAAGCGCCCCAATGGTTGCGCGAAGTTGTCGGGAATATCCGTCACAAGGTTTGGGACTGAAACAGTGTTCAACAAGTGAATCACGTCGTCCGTTATACTCTGGCGCCAAGAACATTTTTTATAGGCGATGTTATTTGTAAGGAATAATGGGTTATGGAGCAACTCAAAAGCCTCGACGAGCTAACCGAAATGGACGAAAAGCATCGTTTAATGGGTGCTGTCTGTGGTGGTGTTCCTAGCCTGGAAAAAATGCACGATTTGTTGTCGCAAGAGCATCTGAACCACGAAGTCCCGGATGAGATTAAGGGTCAATTTAATGTCGCAAGAAACATGGCACTTTATAGCTACTATTTTTATGCACTGGCTCCAGAAGTGCATTTGAAAACCTATACCGTGATCGAGCATGCTCTGAAACTTAAAGCGAAACCTGAAAAGCATATGATGTTGGGCAAACTTCTCCGTATCGCGCTTCAGAATGGTTGGATCTCTGACGCGGGATTCCGCCACATTGAAAATCCGTCGCCGGCCAACGAGTGGTGCACAGCGATGCTGAAAGGCATTCCTCATCTGCGAAACTCTCAAGCTCACGGCTCATCGATGTTGATCGGGGACTGTATTCATCACATTGCAGTTTGTGCGGACTTTATTAATCAGCTCTTTCCTGAGGGAGAGAAAACGTAACAAGGAGCGCAAGACGGGAGATCCCTATTGGGCCGTCGCTTCGCTCCGCGTTACCTGTCCAATCTGAATGTTCGCGTTGCGACCAGGGCACACTCCGGACTCAGCTAAACAAAAGCGAAAATTCGCGCCCCCACTTTTCGGTCAGTTTTATTCCGACTTTGGTCGATTGCGCTGCTTCTCTAGGAAGTCGGCAATCATTTTCAGTGGTGCTCGGGGGTAACGGCATCATTAATGAATTTGGGGTGGCGCGACACCTGGTGAATCTGGAAGTGGTGAATACCTATGAAGGCACCCACGATGTTCACGCCTTGATTCTGGGTCCAGCCCAGACCGGGATTCAGGCGTTTTTCTGATGATGCCTCCATCTAATAATGGCTGATGGAAAGGCAAGTCGTTGAATGGGTCAGGGTGGAAATGGGCCAGTCCTCAACGGCAGGCCCATTAGCTAAATTTCAAACCCGTTCAATCAGTGTAGCAATACCCTGGCCCACACCCACACACATGGTGCACAGGGCGTAACGGCCACCGGTGCGCTGCAGTTGGTGGGCGGCGGTCATCAGCAGGCGGGCGCCAGACATGCCCAGCGGGTGGCCAAGGGCAATGGCGCCGCCGTTTGGGTTCACCCGGGTATCGTCATCAGCAATGCCGAGCTCACGCAGGACCGCGAGGCCCTGGGCGGCAAAGGCCTCGTTAAGTTCGATTACGTCGATGTCGTCGATACTGATGTTCTGCTTTTCCAGCAATTTGCGGACGGCGGGTACCGGGCCGATGCCCATGATGCGCGGTTCCACGCCGGCAGTGGCCATACCGAGGATTTTTGCCATGGGCTTGAGGCCCTGCTGTTTTACCGCGGTTTCGCTGGCAACCAGCATGGCGGCGGCGCCGTCGTTGACGCCGGAGGCATTACCAGCGGTCACGCTGCCATTCTCACGGAAGGGCGTGGGCAGGGCAGCAAGTTTCTCGAGCGTGCTTTCGCGGGGATGCTCGTCGGTGTCGAATACCAGTGGGTCCTGTTTCCGGCGCGGAATGGACACCGGCACGATTTCTTCGGCGAAGCGTCCTTCCTTCTGGGCTCGGGCCGTCTTCTCCTGGGAACGGAAGGCGAACAGGTCCTGATCTTCACGTGACACTTTGTATTGCTCGGCCACGTTCTCTGCCGTTTCCGGCATGGAGTCGATGCCGTATTGCTTTTTCATCAGCGGGTTCACAAATCGCCAGCCAATGGTGGTGTCCTCAATCTTCTGGCTACGGGAAAAGGCGCTGTCGGCCTTGCCCATCACGTAGGGCGCGCGAGACATGGATTCCACGCCGCCGGCCAGTACCAAATCCATTTCACCGGCGCGGATGGCGCGAAAAGCCGAGCCCACGGCATCCATGCCGGAGCCGCACAGACGATTGAGAGTGGTGCCGGGAACCGACGTAGGCAAGCCGGCCAGCAGGGCAGACATCCTTGCCACGTTGCGGTTGTCTTCACCTGCCTGGTTGGCGGAGCCCATCATCACTTCGTCAATGGCGACCGGGTCCAGTTCCGGAGCCTGCTCAAGCACGGCTTTGAAGATGTGGGCCGCCAGGTCATCAGGGCGAACGCTGGCCAGGGTGCCGCCGAAGCGGCCGATAGCCGAGCGGCGGGGATGGCAAATAAAAACATTCATCAGTTGGAAACCTCATTCCGCCGGAAGCAGATCAAGTGGGGACCTATGTAATCATTTCTGGCCGCCCAACTTACAGGTTGCAAGTGGGTGTCACAATTATATGATTGGCATAAAAGGCATCTAAAAAATGTATATGTCATTGGTTGAGAGAGGATTGGTAATCAACGGCGTTTTTCAAATAGCAGCTTGCCGCTCCATCGCCCGGATTCGACGTGTTGTGTGACTTGATAGAAAATCACCTCAATCAACTTTCTGACAGCGATTGAAGTGGGCCGGTTGCCTGGAGTAGCTATCGCCAGAGAACGGTATAGTTCAGGTTTAACGATAGGGACGGCAACAACCTCTCCACGTTCCACCATTTCATTGACAGTGGCAGAGGACAAAATGGTATAACCAAGCTGCTGCTTGATCATCTCGCTTAGAAGCGGCCACGCACTGACCTCAAAGGCCAGGTTGATCTTTTTGCCCCTTTGCATCGCTTCCTTTTCCATTCGCGCTCTCAAGCCATGTTTTTCTTCGGGTAGGATCAGCGGTAGATTGAGAACTTCGTCAAGATTCACAGTGTCCCGTTTCGAGATTTCAGTGTTCGGTGGAGCAATCAGGAAAAAACGCTCGTCAATAAGTGGGGTATGGCGCGAGTTCTTATGCTTGCTTTGATCATAGGTGATCACCAGATCCAGCTTTTGCTGAGAAACCATTTGCTGCAGCGTGCCGCTCATGGCTGATCTCACCGCGAGATTTACACGTGGATAAAGTGTGCGGAACTGTTTGACGATCATCGTTGCCAATTCGTTGGAGATAGTTGGTAGCAATCCGAGCTTCACCTGACCGGTTACGGTTCCAGAGACTGCCGCCACATCTGCTTGAAGCTGTTCTGTATCCTGAAGCAGGCCTTTGGCGCGTTCATAAAGAACTTCTCCTGCGGTCGTTAGCAGAACACCCCGCCCATGGCGAACAAACAGCTCAGCATCCAGGGCTTCTTCAAGCAATCTAATTTGGCGGCTTAAAGCCGGTTGTGCAATGAATAGCGCCTCCGAGGCGCGACTGAAACTACCTCTCTCGGCAATGGTAAGAAAGCTGTTCAGTTGGCGAAGATCAATCTTGAGGTTGGAAGCCATACAGTGTTGATCACTTATTGTTAGATCCCGTATCTCGCTGATTGCGAGCCGTTCTTTAAGCTATACCAACGATCACTAGGAAATATAGAAAAAAACGATACTGATCGCGTTTCAAACAAGGTCATTAAAAACGATAATAGAAACATTGGTTTATGCGTTCTCTGTTTTGCTTTGGTCTTAGTCGCGGCGTTTGGCTTTTTTGATCTTTGTCATTTTTATTCAATTAGCGGACAAATTGCTTCAAGACGCTATCAGGTAACCCTTGCATCATGTGCAGTATTGTGAGGAAGAAAGGTTAGGGCCGTAGAAATCGTTCGAATCAGCCCGCGCGGATTTCTTTGAGGGTTGCGCTACCCCTTTTCAAACGTACTCCCCATCGACGTGAAGAAAGCAAATCACGAATGTGAGTGCTTTGGTCTGCTGAAGCACGTTGTTGCTGGCGCGAGACAAGCGCTTGTGGGGCGGGAGAAGAGCCAAAAAAAGACGGAGAAGCAATATGTATCCCAATCTCAAGATGTACATCGGTGGTCAGTTTGTGGACGGGAATGGTGAATCCAGCCAGTCGGTCATGAATCCCTCCAATAATGAGGTTTTGGCCACGCTACCTTATGCAAGTGAAAGTGACCTGGACCGGGCGCTGGAATCGTCGGAACAAGCCTTTCGTTTGTGGAAGAAGGAACCCGCCGTGGGGCGTTCCCGGATTTTACGGAAGGTGGCAGAACTTATTCGAGAAAGAGCAGAGAACACGGGTCGGGTACTCACGTTGGAACAAGGGAAGCCGGTTCGCGAAGCCATTGGCGAGGTCTTGTCCTGTGCTGAGCATGCTGAATGGCACGCGGAGGAATGCCGCAGAATATATGGTCGTATCATTCCTTCACGAAAATCGAATGTACAACAAACCGCACTTAAGGAACCGATAGGAGTGTGCGTTGCTTTCTCGCCGTGGAATTTTCCTTTCAGTCAGGCTTTCCGCAAAGTTGTCGCTGCCATTGGCGCGGGCTGTACGGTTATTCTTAAAGGGTCAAGCGACACCCCTGCCTCCGTGATGCTGATGGCACAAATATTCCATGATGCAGGTTTGCCAAAGGGCGTTTTTAACGTCGTATCTGGTGACTCTGGCATGATTTCCGAGTACTTGATCAGGTCGCCGATCGTCCAGAAGATCAGCTTTACTGGCTCTACGCCGGTCGGTCGGAAGCTGGCGTCACTTGCCGGAGCCAACATGAAACGTTGCACCATGGAGCTTGGCGGTCACGCGCCGGTCATTGTTTGTGACGACGCAGATATCGACAAAGCCGTTAAAGACTTGGCCGGATTCAAGTTTCGGAACGCGGGGCAGATTTGTATCTGTCCGACCCGGTTCTTCGTTCAGCGGAATATCTACAACGATTTTGTCTCCAGGTTTTCCGAAGAGGCAAAGAAAATCAAAGTGGGATGTGGGTCCGATGACTCCACAACGATGGGGCCTCTGGCCCAATCCCGTAGGGTAGGGGAGATGCAAAAGTTAGTTGACGACGCTTGCCAGAAGGGCGGCGTGTTGGTGACGGGCGGTGAGACGCCGTCTGGCGCGGGGAACTTTTATCCACCAACGGTTCTCAAAGATGTTCCTGATGATGCGATGTTCATGAATGATGAACCCTTTGGCCCAATTGCAGGTTTTGTGCCGTTCGACAGCATCACCGAAGTGCTGGAACGAGCTAACCGGTTGTCCTTCGGGTTGGCTGCCTATGCGTACACCTCATCTGTTAGCAATGCCCATCGTATTACCAATGGCCTGGAAGTCGGTATGGTCTCTGTGAACCACATAGGGCTGGCGTTGGCGGAAACTCCCTTTGGAGGCGTCAAGGAAAGCGGCTATGGTAGGGAAGGTGGCAGTGAGACCTTTGATAGTTATCTGGCTACCAAGTTTGTGACTCAGATGAGCTGATTTCGGTTGAGAGCCAAGAGTATGAGTTTTCTTTGAGTTAAATGGTTATAAACTTAATTTTATCTTCGGGTCTTTCGATCAAAAACAAAAAGGAGACCGTTAATGACCAGCAACTTGTTAGCACCAAATGACATTCTTAATGTTATACCTGGGCAGGTAATCTGTGACGGTACTGTAGAAAGTTCGCTGAAAAATCGGCTTTCGATGAGAAACTATCGGTTCGATAAAACTGAAGTTTATATTCCTGAAATGCGAGATTACATGCTGGTCAGGTGGGAGTCTCCGCCTGAGAATCTTGGTTTCTTCCATTCGGGTAAGTGGGCAAATCAGGACGCTCGTACCGATAGCGTGACAATTCTGGCGCGTGGAGAGCCATCTCGATGGTTCTGGACAAATGATATTCAGGTCTCACACGTTTATGTCTCCGAGTTTGCTATTAAAAAAGTCGCTAATGATCTCTTTGAGAAAGATATTGACAGCTTGAATATCGATCATAGAGCGGTTTCTCAGGATGCCACACTGGCTGAGTTGATGAAGTCATACGAACGGGAGTGCCTGGGTGAAAGTCTCGGTGGTCAACTATATGCGGAAACCATTGAGACTCAGATATGTATCCATCTGATCAGGGAATATTCTCAATGCAAGCTTCGTGAAATTCAGGTTGATCGAAGTATGCCTGTTTCAAAGCAAAAAACGATTGAAGAATATATTGTTGAAAACCTTGACCAATGTATAAGTATCGATGATTTGGCGGAAATCTCGGGATTTAGTAATTCGTACTTTATTCGCCTGTTCAGAAATGCGTTTGGTATGCCTCCACACGCCTATATTCTTCAGCGGAGGCTGGAAATGGCGAAGGCGATGCTAGAGTCGCCGATGGATATACCGATCAAGGTAATTGCAATGGAGTGTGGTTTTTCCGATCAGAGCCATCTGACGCGTCTGTTCAAGAACAAATTTTCTACAACGCCTAACAGATACAGGAATAAGACGAAACTAACTGAATTTTGTTGAATTGCCGATCAATATATTTACCTTAGATGCCCGACTCTCTGCTTGAAGAGTGAGTCGCGCATCGTTTTTATGCCTGGCTGATTTTCCGGAACCACCTCACTCCCATATGAACTTCCCCGATCCCGTGGTTGCATGTATTTTCATGTGGAATTGCTATGCAGTAATTTCGGTTTATATTTTGGTTGTAATCATTGTCAAAAATTTAAAAATTTTTTAAATGCCATTTAATTTAATTGGTTTATTTATCTTATGGTTCAAAAAAACAATAAATACATTCAATATTTCAAAGGTATATATCAGGATCATTTGAGTTGGTTTTATAAAAAATCAACAAAGGAAAAGCCAGATGATCCAGGAAAATATAAACAATAGTACTGCTGATAAATTCAGTAACAAAACGAATCGTAGCTATTTTAAGATGGCGAAATTGAAACTGCCGGGTGTAATTTTATTGGCGACAGTATCCCTCCCGGCATTTTCTGAAAGTATCACAGTGGGCGACACAAACCTTACGCTGTATGGTTACGCAAAGCTTGACCTCATCTATGATTTCGATTCGCCTCTGGGTATTTCGATTATCCACCAGAATATCAGGCTTGACGATACAAATGGCCCCGATGGTCATTTTGACGCACACGCCTTAGAGTCCAGGATCGGCATTTCAACCATTACTCCTAGCGAGCTCGGAAATATCGAGACCCGGGTTGAAGGTGATTTTTATGGGCCTGGCGGGACCTTTCGACTCCGGCAGGGGTACGGTACATGGAATGGCATTCTTGCAGGTCAAACCGAAACGAACTTTTCGACGTTTCTTGGTTACACGCCGAGCATTGATTTCACCGGTCAGGTAGGACAAACAAACCTGGACCGTCAGGCGCAGATTCGTTACTCAACAGGGGGGCTCTCGATAGCTTTAGAGGAGGCTGACAAGCAAGGAGGCCGAGCCTATGAAATGGAAGAGACCGTCGAAATCAAGAGTAGCCTTCCAGATCTGACTCTCAGATATGACGATGCTCTGGGCAGTATGAACTATTCCTTAGGAGCCGTGTTGCGGAAGTTAACTGCTTATGATGCCGCTGCTGATCGGGAAGAAGACGAATTCGGTTATGGTGTCACCTTCTCGGGAAAAATGCCTGTTTCATCAAGGGTGAGCCTGCAAGGTGCAGTAGTCTACGGTGAAGGTGTTGGTGGTTACCTGTGGTTAAACCCGGCTGCGCCGGCCTACTACGACCCTGTTACTGCCAAACTCGAAGCTATCGAAGCCGTTGGCGGTACTCTTGGAATATCCGTGGCTGTTGGTCCTGGTTTAGCAAACCTGGCCTATGGTGTGTCCGAAGCTGATCTGGACGACATAAAAAATGTTGACGTTAGCAATGAGGGCGAACAAAACACGAGCCTTTATTTGAACTACCTGTGGTCGCCCGTTGAGAATGTCGATTACGGTATTGAAGTTAGCCACCATACCCGAGAGTTGGTGGGGGGGCGTGAAGGGAAGGCGACACGTCTTCAGGCGATGGCTAAATACACTTTCTGAACATTGATTTAAGCGTTGTTGTGCCCCTAGTTGCCCCGACTCTATGTCGGGGCTTTTTTCTGTATGGATCAGTGGCATCTTTCTTTTCCCATAAGTAGCAGGATAAAATCTCGAATTAGCTTCATCATAATAAAGCTCAGCCAATTAATTTGCTGTCTCGATATTCCCAACAAGTCCGTTCTATTTTTCTACCAGTTCGGACATCTTGCCTGCAAGCTTCTTAGTTCTCGCCCCATCAATGTTCTACTCATCTTCGTAGAATTCCGGAGTGAACTTCAGATTTAATTTCATAAAATATTGATTTTTAGAGGAGATCACCTTCTGGCCTCAGCATGTTAATGCCTTTTATTTTGCTTTAATAATGTCGCTATCGGCTTGTTGTTGATAGAGGAAGGTAACATAGACAGCCATAATCGATCCGTCTTTCAGCAGACCTTCCTTTTCTTTGGTGTTGAAACGATTCCACGTGTCACGAAAAGTTGCTGCCCCCTCCCCCTCCCTGCGGCATATAGACCGCCTGGCGCGTCGATAGTAATATTTTCGACAACATCATGGAGATTGAAATTGTTCAGTTCTATGGGTGATCGGAAGGTGCAATCCTTAATCCACAACACCTTGCTCGAGTGTTGCATAAACTTCATTTACCAGGATTGCCATCGGTGATCCCCCGAAGTTGTTCGCCCAGCGAGCGCTAGGAAGCGCCAGATATTCGCAAGCCCTTGCCGTTTAATTCTTCAACCGTATTTACTGGACCATTACAGAACATTACATAAGCGGTTTTAGATACAGCCGAGGTAAAAACCTGGTTGTTTGACGCGAATTCTTTCTGACATTCCGGGCGGTTGAGCATTACATGCTCAAGAATGGCCCGGGAATAAGCGTAGCTCTTTTTACCGGATACTTTACTTTGTAGCACGACGTGTTGGACCGGTGGTTACTCAAGGCTCCTTTGAGGGCTCAGATGGTCATCATAAATACGGTTGTACTGATCAACATGTAGATCCATTCGTTCACGCGGTTTTGAGTTTTCCGAGAGAACTTCGTGGCCAGTATTTCCACGGCGATCGACGAGTTGATCTGCTCGGCGTACGCCAGTGGCGGGAAGCTGGCGATGAGCATGCAGTAGTAAGCAACTATGGTGATAGTTTCGGGCAGGGGGTGTTGAACAGAAATCGGACTAGAATATCCAGGCTGAGATGTATCATCATTAGGGCCATGGCGAGCCCGCTCAGAAAAGTAACTATCTTATTGATCTTTAATATTAGTACTTCGAAGTTCTCCCGCAACTTGTTGCCACTTCTTGCCCTACTTACTATTGTACTCATTTCTATGACCGGCCCCTATTTGAAGATTGATATACGGCCGGAAGGGGCCTGCTTCGGGTAGAAGCAGGCTCTGATGGAAGTTCAATCAATTCGCGGTATATCCTCCATCCACAACGATTTCTGCGCCATGTACGAAGGATGATTCGTCGGATGCGAGAAACAGCACCGCTTTTGATACCTCGTCAGGTGTGCTGGGTCGGTTCATGAGCGTGGGGCCAAGAAGTGCTTTACGGGTTTCTTCATCCGCGTGTAGCAAATCCTTGGTCATGGGCGTATCGATCACCCCGGGGTGCACGGAATTGACGCGGATATTAAAGTCTGCGAGGTCCACGGCGCAGGACTTAGTCATCAGACGTACAGCACCCTTTGATGCGATGTACGCGCCAGCGCTTGGCGCGCCGATGATGCCATAAATGGATGAAATATTTATAATTGAGCCGCCACCACTCTCCTGCATGAGAGGCACGGCTTCCCGGATGCCGAGAAAAGTTCCACGTACGTTTATATCGAACGTGCGATCCCATTCTTCGTTACTAGTCTCATGGACTGGTTTGAGAATGAGTGTTCCTGCGTTGTTGACCAAGATGTCCAGCCTGTCAGCCTTTTCTTTGATCGATGTGACCGCAGCCTTCCAGTCAGCTTCATTGGACACGTCCAGTCGCAAAAACTCAGCATCTCCTCCCTGGCTGCGAATTGCTTCCACGACCTGTTTGCCGTTTTCCACATCAATGTCACAGACGAATACTTTTGCCCCCTCAGCAGCCAGTAGTTCCGAGTGAGATTTCCCCATCCCCATGGCACCACCGGTAACCAATGCAACCTTTCCAGTTACTCGTTTCATCATTGTTTCCTTGAGTCTGCTCCGATGACAGAAGGGGGCAATTTTTTAACTGCCCCGTTCCGTAGTGGACATGCGTTGCTCAGTTGTCGAATTCGAGCGTCGAATAGTTGTCATCAACGACGGCCTGAAGCTCTTGCCGGTAGGCGCCAAGCCCGGCCATGTAGAAACGGACGGTATTTTTCTTGCCCGGTATATTTGCGCCGAAGATCCATGACTGGGCTTTGGGAAAAAGCGTCATATCGGCAATCGATTGGCAGGTTTCTACCCAGGCTTCCTGTGCCTCGGGCTTCGGTTCGATGGTCTTATGGCCGTTGCGTTCGGTCACTGCAATCGCATCGGAAATCCACTCAACCTGGGTCTCAATGCTTGGAGGAAGGTTGGTGAAGGGACCGTTCGGGCCCAGAATCATGAAGAAGTTCGGGAAATCCGCTTCCATTACCCCCAAATAGCCCAGGGGGCCGTCTTTCCATTTATCCTGAATGGTGACGTCATTGCGGCCCTGGAGGTCGATCCGCGTATAGTTTCCTTCAACGGCATCGAAGCCTGTTGCAAAGATGATCGCATCCAGCTCAATCTCCTTGCCGCTTTCAAGAAGAATGCCGTTTTCCGTGAACTTTGAAATCGGATCGGCTTTAACATCTTCCAAGGATACGTTATCGCGGTTATATACCTCGTAGTAGTGATTGCCACACAGAGGACGTTTGGCGTAGAGATCGCTGGGCATCAGTTTCTTGGCGGTCTCGGGATCCTTAACGATCTGAGCAATTTTACGCTTGATAAAGTTTGCTGCAGCGTCGTTAGCCTCCTGGTCTGTTGCGATATCCGAAAATGTTTCGAACATGAACCGGAAGCCACCGCCTTTGTTCCAGATTTCCTCGAAGACGCGTTCACGTTCTTCTTCTGAGACTGATGTGGCAGGCACTGTGCTCTCTTCAAAGCCGAAGGCAACAGCAGACGATTTCACCTGATCCCAGATAGCGTCATAGTTGTCTTTGTATTCCTGAATTTTCTCCTCACTTTCGGGCCAGTTTCCAATCGGTACCACGTACTGTGGAGAGCGTTGAAATACGGTCAAGTGTTCTGCCGTTTCGGCCATCGCAATGATAACCTGGACCCCGGTAGAACCTGTGCCGACAACGCCAACTCGCTGTCCGGAGAGATCCATTCCTTCAGGCCATGCACCGGTGTGGATGATCTCGCCTTTGAACGTGTCCATTCCATCGAAAGGCGGTTTATTGGTTGCTGACAGAAGGCCCAGGCCGGTTACCAGATATTTTGCGGTAACCATCTGATCTTTGTCTGTCCAGACTCGCCAGAGTTGGGTAGATTCGTCGAAATGGGCAGCGGTTACCTTGGTGTGGAACTGGTAGCTGCGCCGAAGGTCGTAACGGTCAGCCACATCGTTCAGATAGTCCAGAACTTCGGGCTGCGTCAGATAGCGGTTCTTCCACCGGGCGTTTTCCAATCCCTCCTTGTCGAAGGAGAATCGATAGCAGAAGCTCTCGGTATCTGATAACGCGCCAGGGTAGCGATTCCAGTACCAGGTACCACCAACGTCGCTGGCGTTGTCATAGGCTTGAACTCTCAGCCCTTGTTCATCCCGCAGTTTGTGAACGGCATAGAGCCCTCCGAATCCTGCGCCGACTACAACGGCGTCAAAATCAGGAGTCTCGGTTCTTGTATTTGTGGTTTTCTCGTTCATGTGAGTTTCCTCTTCGAACACAATTCATCCACGGAGCAAGAAGCGCCCCGTTTCTTCGTTTGTTTTTAATTCAGGAATGCCCGCGCCGGCAATTGCCGGCGCGGGTGACGAAGTATCAGAGGTTCTGATACCAGTCGGCGATACGATCCAGTTCCTCGTTTGCTTCCGGTGCGCGGCCCGAGAGGGCGGGAAATACGTGCTGCATGCCAGGCACCACAGAAAGCACAGTTTTTACACCCCGCTCTTTGGCCTTGGCGTGAAGGGTCTCTGAATCGCTAAGCAGCGTTTCGGCGCCTCCAGCGGTGATATAAAGCGGCGGGAAACCGTCGAAATCGTTTTCCAGCGGATTGGCTAATGGATCGAGTGGATCGGTTTTGTCGCCGAGAAACATGCCCGCCATGCCTTCCAGGATTGGCTTTCCAACGAGTGCATCGGTTGAAGCATTGGATTCCAGAGTGGCGCCCCGCAGCGCCATGTCGAGCCACGGAGAATAGGCGATCACTGCCCCTGGCAGGGGAAGCCCCAGATCACGGAACTTGAGCACGCTGGCAATGGCCAGATTGCCTCCGGCGCTATCGCCTGCGGTGATCAGGTTGTCTGCCTTGTAGCCTTGATCCAGCAACGCTTTGTAAGCGGATACAGCGTCCTCAATCTGGGCAGGAAACGGATGTTCCGGTGCTCGGCGGTAGTGGAGAATTACGGCCTGAACCTTAAGCGCCTTGGCAAGGTGGCCGGCCATTTTACGGTGGCTGTCTGCGGACCCCACAGCGAAGCCGCCACCATGTGTGTAAATGATGGCGCGTGAGCTATCCGCACCGTCTGGCAATGCCCAGATGGCTTCAACGCCGCCAACATGGTCGCTCTTATAGCGAACGTTTTCCGGTTCCAGAGCAGGCTGGCCCCATTCATCAAACATGCTGCGCAGGTTTTCAATGGAAAGATCAGGATTGGCAGTCATGCGATTGGTCCAATCCTGATAAAGGTCGCGCAAGACATTGGATTCTTTGCTAATTGTCATTGTTCTTCCTCTTGGTTTTTTGCTGATGAATACAACGTCTTTCAGCTCCTTACATAAAAGATTGCGACTTACGGATTACGCTGGTGCTGAAGACTTTCAACTGCAGATTAAGTTCCGGCCAAATCTGAGTATTGAAGATTCCTGTTCAGATATTGGAGCATCCTGCTTTTTTCAGAATGACCCGGTTGTTGTTTTATTTCGAAGATGTCTTGATGTTGATTAACAGGTTTCGCTTCAAAGGTTTGTACAAAAGAAAAATAAGTCTATTCAATCCAGAAAGGCAAAATAACGGGATAATCAAACAGAATTTCTATTAGTTGAATAAGTAGGAAACCGATAATCCAGATAGACGTACCGAGTACGGGCAAGTTTCATAATAAGTGCTATTCGAACCGGTACCTATCTGAACCATGGGAGTAATAACAATGTCGAATCAGGCTGAGACTGACGGAGCATACATCCGTTATGAGTTTTCGGAGTTCGCGGGCAAATTGGAACCGGTAAAGTACGAGATACCCGTTCCGCAAGGAAATGAGGTTTTGCTGAAAGTCGATTACTGCGGTGTTTGCCATAGTGATGTTCATGTGCATGACGGCTATTACGGCCTTGGCAACGGTAAAAAGCTGAATCTCGGAGACCGTGGAATAAAGCTGCCGGTAACACTTGGCCACGAAGTTGTGGGAACCATTGTGGCCGTGGGCGAGGATGCCAGCGATGCATCGATCGGCGAGCGTAGGTTAATCTATCCATGGATTGGGTGTGGCGAATGTTCTGTGTGTCAGCGGGGCGAAGAAAATCTGTGCGGTAAGCCTGCTTCACTCGGCATTTTTAAACCCGGTGGTTACTCGGAATACATTACGGTTCCCCATCCGCGTTACCTGTTAGATCTTGGCAATCTCAACCCTGCAAATGCATCTCTGTTGGCCTGTTCCGGCCTGACAACCTTTTCAGCGATCAAGAAAATTCAGCCGTTGCACGAAGAAGAGTATGTGATTGTTATTGGCTGCGGTGGGCTTGGCCAATTGGCAATCAGAACGCTGAGATCCGCCGGAATCAGTAACATTGTTGCCGTGGATGTTTCCGAGGATAAACGAGAGATTGCCAGGAAGGCCGGCGCAAAAGTCGTACTCGATCCCCGTAGCGTAGATGCGACTGATGCGTTGGCTCGGGAGGCAGACGGGAATTGCATGGCTGTTCTGGACTTCGTCGGCAACGAACAAACTGTTGAGTTTGGCCTTAAGGTTCTGAGGAAGGGAGGAAAGCTGGTCGTTGTCGGTTTACATGGCGGCGAACTGCGCTATCCGATTCCTTTCCTGGTCACGAAGGCAGTTACAATTATCGGCTCCTACACAGGAACACTGGCCGAAATGAAAGAGCTGGTAACGTTTGCCAATCAACATGATCTTCTAGACATTCCTGTAGAAATTCGGGCCCTTGAGAGGGCTGAATCTGCCGTGGAAGACCTGTCCGATGGAAAGGTTTCCGGACGAATAATTCTCAAGAACTAATTGAGCATAGACTTGCTACTTGAGGTCAATGCTAACCGTTGACCAAGCTTTTAATTAAGGCGTGAATCTTCAGTATATTTCTACCTTTGCCTCGGTTGGGTTTTACCGAGGCTTTTTTATGAAACTTTAAAATAATCAAAAAGATAAATAGCCGTTATACCGGTTGGTAATTAATTTTTTGGTAACAGTTAAATGTATAAGTAGAAGTTATAGGAGATATGTTGATCATATAATAGCTACTTCGTTTAGAAGTTAGTAATTTAGTTCACAACTTAATAAGTTCTGGAGAACGGAATGGCACTTGATAAAGAGACTTTGAACCAATTTATTGACAGCATCCGGCGATATGTCCGGGATCGCCTGGTTCCGCTGGAAATGCAGGTCGCGGAAGAGGATCACATACCCGAAGGGGTCATCGAGGAAATGAAAGAAATGGGACTCTTCGGGCTATCAATCCCGGAAGAGTTCGGTGGTCTTGGGCTCACCATGAGTGAGGAAGTAGCCATCATTCAGGAGATGGGGTACACGTCACCGGTGTTTAGGTCGATGTTTGGTACCAACGTAGGCATTGGTTCCCAAGGCATTATCATCGACGGCACTCCCGAACAGAAAGCAAAGTACCTTCCGAAACTCGCCTCCGGCGAACTGATTGGTTCATTTGCACTGACGGAAGCGGACGCCGGTTCCGATGCGGGTTCGGTCGTGACGACGGCAAAGCGAGACGGCGACGAATACGTCATCAATGGCAGCAAACGTTATATAACCAACGCGCCTCGGGCGGGTGTTTTCACGGTGATGGCCAGAACTGGAAGTCGGGAGGAAGGCAGTCGGGGTGTATCCGCTTTTCTGGTGGACGCGGATTTACCGGGCATCTCGTTGGGGCAGCCCGATAAGAAAATGGGCCAGAAAGGCTCTCATACCTGCGACGTGATTTTCGAAGATGTTCGAGTGCCGGTATCTGCCATGATCGGAGGAAAGGAAGGGCAGGGTTTTAAGACAGCGATGAAAGTTCTGGACAGGGGGCGGTTGCACATAAGTGCACTGAGCGTTGGTACAGCCAAAAGGCTAATAGACGAGAGCCTCGCCTACTCGACCCAGAGAAAACAATTCGGCACTGAAGTCGCCAACTTTCAGTTGGTCCAGGCAATGTTGGCTGACAGTCAGACCGAGTACTACGCCGGCAAATGCATGGTGGAGGAAACCGCGCGAGCCTATGATTCCGGTGCCGCGGTGTCCATGAATGCTTCCAGCTGCAAGCTCTACTGCACCGAAATGGTAGGCCGTGTCGCGGATCGCGCAGTGCAGATCCATGGTGGCGCCGGTTATATCAGTGAATATTGTGTCGAGCGATTCTATCGGGATGTGCGTCTGTTTCGGCTTTACGAAGGCACTTCTCAAATCCAACAGTTGGTTATTGCCAAGCAAATGATTCGCAACGCTGAAAGCTCACTCTGACCCAGGAGTCTGGTATGTCTGGTCCATTATCAGGAATTCGAGTACTTGATTTGTCCCGCGTTATGGCTGGCCCCTGGTGTACCCAGATCATGGCTGATTTGGGGGCTGAGGTCATCAAGGTCGAGCGCCCCGAACAGGGAGATGATACCCGTCATTGGGGCCCTCCTTGGCTTAGGGATAAGGCAGGTAATCCTACCAAGCAGTCGGCTTATTACCTCTCTGCCAATCGTGGCAAGTACTCTGTGACCATCGATATTGGTAAACCAGAGGGCCAGGCGCTGATCCGTGAATTAGCCGCAGGTTGCGATGTTCTGGTAGAGAACTTCAAAACCGGTGGGTTGGAGAAAAAGGGGCTAGGTTATGGAGACCTCTCAGCGCTGAATCCCGGTATTGTTTACTGTTCGATCACAGGGTTTGGACACACCGGCCCCATGGCCCATAACGCAGGCTACGATTACCTGATTCAGGCTCAGTCGGGATTGATGAGTATCACCGGTGTGGCGGATGGAAAACCCGGGGCGGGGCCGCAACGCGTGGGTATGGCGGTGGCTGATTTGACCACCGGGATGAATGCGGCGATCGCCGTTCTTGCCGCTATTCATCACCGCACGAAAACAGGCGAGGGGCAGCATATTGATATGGCCCTACTGGACGTGCAGGTCAGTTGGCTGGCGAACCAGGCTCTGAATTACTTTTGTAGCGGCAGGGTCCCCGGCCGAACAGGTGAATATCATCCCAATCTTGCACCCTACCAGCCGTTTCCCACTAAAGACGGCCAGGTAATCATTGCCGTTGGTAATGATGCCCAGTTCCATCGTCTTTGTGGCGTCATGGGATGCGAAGAACTGCCGAGGGATCCGCGGTTTGCAACAAATCCGGAGCGAGTTGTTCATCGACAGGAGCTTGTCGGAAAGCTGTGCGAGTACACCCGCTTGAGGACTAGTCGGGAGTGGATGGATTGCCTCGGTAAAGTACAAGTGCCGTGCGGCCCCATTCAGAATATTGCAGAGGTTTTTGAAGATCCGCAGGTCAAGGCCCGGAACATGAAGCTGGAATTGGAACATCCTGTTCTTGGTAAGGTTCCGGGAGTTGCGAATCCAATCAAGTTTTCCAAAACCCCGCAGCGATACGAAAAGGCACCTCCCTCACTTGGGGAGGATACGGTCGCAATTCTTGAGAGAGATCTCGGCAAATCAGCTGAAGAAATCCGGAATCTTCAGGCCCGGGGAGTCGTCTGACTTCCGTCCGTTGACCTCAATCCCACTTAAGTTACGTGTTCAGATTTCGACTCCATCTTTCAATAGAGGAACGATTCACATATGTTGGTCTCTTATCAACAACTTGATGATCTCGGTATTATCAGCATCGACAACCCCCCTGTAAATGCATTGTCCCGGGGTGTGCGCGAGGGCATTTGCGACGCGGTAAAGTTGGCGCAGGACGACGGCACCAAAGCAATTGTTGTCTTGTGCGAGGGGCGAACATTTAGCGCCGGTGCGGATATCAATGAGTTTGGCAAACCAATGCAGGAGCCGACGCTGCCTCAGGTGAATGCGGCTCTTGAATCTTCAGCCAAGCCTGTTATCGCCGCTATACATGGATCCGCGTTGGGGGGCGGGTTTGAGCTGGCTTTGAGCTGTCACTACCGGTGTGCATTAACATCAGCTTCCGTCGGTCTCCCGGAAGTTACCTTGGGGCTACTGCCCGGCGCGGGTGGAACCCAGCGTTTACCTCGCCTGGCAGGGGTAAAAGCTGCTCTGGATATCATGACAACCGGTAAAAAAATCAGTGCGACGGAAGCTCGGGATCTTGGTGTTGTTGATCGGGTTTTTGACGGCGATCTTGCTCGTTGCGCCATGGAATATGCCCGCGAACTCATCACTGACGGGGCGCGCCCGAGACAGATCCGCGATCTCTCCATCCCGAAAGGCAGCTTCGACAAAGACTCCTTTGAGAGTTATCGAGGCCAACTGAATAAGCGTAAGAGAGGCCAGGAAGCACCACAGAAAATAGTGAGTTGCGTTGAGGCGGCCATGGAAATGCCGTTTAAAGAAGGGCTGGCTTTTGAGCGTTCCCGCTTCATGGCATGTGTCAAATCTGAGCAGTCGGCTGCGTTAAGGCATATTTTCTTTGCGGAACGGCAGGCACCAAAGGTCCCCGGAATTGACAAGTCTGCTACTCCCCGTGCCGTCCAGAGGGTCGGCATTATTGGCGCTGGGACTATGGGTGGTGGTATTGCCATGTCATTTGCCAGCGCTGGCATCCCTGTGACCTTGCTCGAAATTAGTGAGGATGGGTTGGACAGGGGACTTGCGCTCATTGGCAAGAATTACGGTATGAGTGTAAGCAAGGGAAAGCTGTCGGAAGCCGAGGCGACAGAAAGAGAGGCGCTCATCAGCGGCACCACCAGTTACCAAGAGCTTGCCAATGTTGATCTCGTCATTGAGGCGGTCTTTGAGAGCATGGCTGTGAAAAAGCAAGTGTTCGGTCGCTTGGACGAGGTATGCAGGAGAGGAACGATTCTGGCAACCAACACCTCCTACTTGGATGTGAACGAGATTGCGGCGTCAACTTCGCGCCCGCGGGACGTCGTTGGCTTGCACTTCTTCAGCCCCGCCAATCTGATGCGCTTATTAGAGGTCGTAAGGGCAGAGAATACGGCAGATGATGTAATTGCCACTGCAATGGCATTGGGTAAGCGTATAGGCAAGGTTCCGGTGTTGGCCGGTGTCTGTTTCGGCTTCATTGGTAACAGAATGCTCAGACAATATGCCAGGGAAGCCCAGCTATGCCTGATTGAAGGTGCAGAGCCGGCCCAGATAGATGGTGTGCTGACAGGTTTTGGTATGGCCATGGGGCCGCTGGCGGTTGGTGATCTCGCTGGCCTGGATATCGGGTACAAGGCGCGTCAGGCCCTTACAGACGAGCAGAAAGGGGATCCCAAAAGTTACTGTATCGCCGATGCTCTGGTCGAACTGGGACGACTCGGCCAAAAAACCGGGGCAGGGTATTACGCGTATGATCCGGAAACTCGTGCTCGTTCAGCCGATCCGGTCGTCCTAGAAGTTATCAGGGCGCAAGCCGAAAAGCACGGCGTCAGGCGCTGCAGCTTGTCCGATGAGAAAATTCTAAACCGACACCTGATGGCCTTGATTAATGAGGGGTTCCGACTACTCGAAGAGGGGATTGCACTGCGGCCAGGCGATATCGATGTGGTCTATGTAAATGGATACGGCTTCCCAGCATACCGTGGTGGTCCCATGTTCTATGCCAGTCAGCGCGGGCTTGAACATATATTAGAGTGTATTGAGACTCTTTATGCTGACACAGGAGAATCTCATTGGGCGCCCGCTCCTTTGCTTAAGAAGCTGGTTTCCAGTAATCGAACGCTGGATGAGTGGAGCTCTTAGAAAAAGGGGAAAATGGGAATAGCTGGCGTCACCCATTGAGAATAGCGCCAGCTTAATTGTTTCCGATGTGCCTGAAAGTCCACTGGGTCACTGCTTTGACTCACTCAGTTTTCGACGTAGGCACCCGAAAACTTTGATTGATTTTCATTTATCTCTCTGAAATTCCAGAAGCTCACCCACCTCGCAATCGAACAGCTTGCACAGTTTGTCCAACGCATCGAGATCAATTCTCTGGGCCGTTTCTTTATACAGCAGGGTGATGGTGTTCCGGTTCAGCCCCGTCTCTCTCGCCACATCCACGATCTTCATTTTGCGCTCGCCCATTAGGCGCGCCAGGTGACATCGAATCATTCGCAACCATCCTTAATTAAAAAATGCCATCCTGAATAGCAAAAAGTGCTTGCAAATGTACTTTTGTTGCTTAATATGTCATTTAGGATGACATTCTGATACGGAGAATGTCTTTTGTTGATCTAGGGTAACGCAACAGAAGGAACATTTCGATGGAAAATTCCTACACCTATCTGACCACTGAAGAGCTGGCTGATCGCATCAAATATGACTGCCGGACAATCCGTCAATGTCTTAAAGACACGGTACTGCTGGAGGGCAAGCATTACATCAAGCCTTTTGGCCGACGGAAAATTCTCTTTCTCTGGGAAGAAGTTGAAAAGGAAATGCTGGTCAGTGCTCGTGAGCACGAACACCTGTCAATTCCCATGGCAAGCGGAGCGGTATGTCATGGGTAAGGTGAGAGAGCGTAAGGAGACCGGCAAGCTTTATCTGGATTTTATGTTCGAGGGGCTGCGGTGCAGGGAACAGACCGCGCTGCCGGATACGCCGGCCAACCGTAAAAAGTGCGAAGCACTTCTTCAGAAAGTTGAGGCCAAAATTCTCCTGGGTGAATTCGATTACGCTGAATTCTTCCCGGGCAGCAAGAACCTGAAAAAACTGGCCAAGGCAGGGGCGCTTTCTGGAAGCAGCCGGGCTTCAAATGTAATGGCTGATCCGGATCAGGAAACCGATCAGTCGCCGCTGTTCCCTGATTTCGCCGATCTGTGGCTCCAAGAGAACAAGATCCAATGGCGCGCTTCTCATCTGCGCAATGTTGAGTCCATTCTTGAAAGCTCCCTTAAGCCGGCGTTCAAAAACAAGCGCCTGACCGAGATCACCAAATCGCACATCTTGGCCGCGCGCAACAAGCTGGGGGCCCGTAAGGGCAGGGGAGGCAATGCCCAAATGGCCCCCAAAAGCATTAATAGCCACATGGCGATCCTACGGATGATTCTGACAGAGGGGGCCGAGCGCTACGACTTTGCCAATCCCTATCGCAACATCAAGCCGCTGAAGCTGAAAAAGGTCCAGATCGAACCCTTCTCGATGGATGAGGTAGATAAGATCACCAAGTACGTGCGGGAGGACTACCGCAACTACTATCAAGTCCGCTTCTTCACGGGCATGCGCACCGGCGAAATCGATGGCTTGAAGTGGGAGCACGTGGATTTTGAGAAGCGCGAGATTCTTGTTCGCGAGACGCTGATCAATGGTAAGACCGAATACACCAAAACCGATGGCTCCCAGCGGGAAATCCCTATGTTTGGCCCGGTTTATGACGCACTCAAGGCACAGCACGCGGCAACCGGCAAACTGAGCAAGTTCGTATTTTGCAATCGTCTCGGTGAGCCGCTTGATCACAACAACGTGACCAAGCGCGTCTGGTACCCCTTACTTCAAGCTCTGAACTTGAAAAAGCGGCGGCCTTATCAGACACGGCATACCGCAGCCACGTTGTTGTTGGCATCCGGAGAGAACCCTGAATGGGTGGCTCGAGTGTTGGGCCATTCCTCTACTGAAATGTTGTTCAAGGTTTACTCGCGTTTTATTCCGAATGTGACCCGTATGGACGGCAGCGCCTTCGAGCGCCTGATTGACTCGCGTTCAGAAGACTTGGAGGAATCTGAAAATGCCTAAATCATCTCTTAGCTTCGAGACTCAGAGAGATATCGCCGAAGTGGCGGAAGTTTTAATTCGTTTGAACAATATTTCGCAAGGGCGAGACCTGGTCTGGCTGCTAAAACAGCAAAGGGCGCGAGACAATTTCGATGCCGTCGCACTATGGCTTCGGAATGAGGTATGGAAGCGGCAGAGGAACCGTGAAGATGTTGATATTAGCACCTTGTCCAACGCTCTTCAGACGTATCTGACCAAAGCGTTGATGGATTTGGAATAGCTGTGAGCAGTAACTTGCTTTGGCTGGCTGAGAATCGCACGCGGCTTGTTCTGGAATCGGAGGCCTGTCTTGTATACTCAGGTCAGAAAAGGAGAATTCATGACCGAAAATACCACCCCACAAGTTCTTTTTAGGACTAAGTCTGTCGCTGTGTCGAGCGATGCTGAAGGAATCGATCCGCGCACCGACAAGTCGTTAATGCAGGCTGTTGTCATCACCTATGCGGACAATCAGAACCACGCTATCTATCTGAATATCCCGCTGGAGGAGGCCAAAAGGCGCTTCGAGAAGACCATGGTTGAGCGCTCAGATTTTGAGATCGAGGAGGAAGGATGGGATGCGGAAGTTTCTGTGATTGCAGTCGCTGATGAGATACTTATTTCAAGCAATTTGGGGAATCAGGCGGCCCGAATCAACGATCACTTCATGGGCCAGATTGAGAACATGGGGAAGAGGAAATCCCATGGTATAGATCTAATCACCCAGGCGGATGTGGATGAGGATTCAGAAAGCATCCGCGTGAGAGTAGTCCCTAAAACCCTATTGGAGATGACCGATAGCCCGGACGGGACATCCATGAAGTTGGCTCTTGCGCCAGGTTACCCTTACGAGGATCTCGATGTGGACTTCGGTGAGAGCAAGGAGATCTGTATTACCTGCCATTCTTCTGATGCTGAGATAATAATCAACGCGAGTGAGTTCCTCAGTTCCGAGGCGTCTATTAATCAGATACGAGAGAATGATGGGGAAATAACTCTGCAAGTGATACCTGTCTTCGAGTAGTCAAAGACCGCTGCAAGTTATTGGGCCAGAGCTTCAAATTGCTGGAGTTCTAACGTGAGGTGCGCCTTTGGCCCCTTATCTATGAACTGAATCGGAGAGGCTCTTCGGAACGGCTCCTCGCTGCCGCGGCTGACGCCCTGTTAAACTGCCCTGTGTGGCATTGATGCTCACTCGGAGGATGGCCATGGTGAAAAAGAAACGCTTTACTGAACAGGAACCGTTGGAAGATCTGGATGTGGATTCGGCCCATGCTGACGCGTTAGCCGTGCCTCTCCCGCAGGAGCTTTCGCCACTTGAGCGGCTAAAAGGTTCTGTCAAACGCTATGAGCGACCTACCGATCCCGTTTGGGATGAGTACTTTGACTCCAGCGAGGGGGGTTCCGAGGATTTCATGGAAGACCGGGATCAGCCGTCGCGTGAGGACTGATAGCCACACGCGAACCCAATTGACCGGAAGTAGAGTCAGGGCAAAGCCTGGCGTTGTGCGAAAAAAGAACTGGGGCCTGCCAGACGACAAGACGGGGTAGCTTTCGCCGGCGGCTAAATGGCTTTTCTTTAGCCATTCGAGAAGTAGAAGCTCTCTCAAACAATGCTGGACCAGTCGATATTCGGATTGGCCTTCTTGCATTCATCTCCTTTAGTGAGATGATCGATGACGCTTTCTTCTGATATGAATGAAGCCAGCTGCAGGAAGAAAAAAGGTAAATGCAGTGCCGATCAATAAAATGACCATGGAAGTCATTAAGATCTGGAAAAATGCGATTGCCAGATAGCTGGCCAAAAACGCTACCAAATGGAGAGTACAAAACAGCGCCATCTCCGCGGCAGTTGGCAGGTTTCGGCCAGCGCGATTCGACGTGATCTGAAAGCCGCTGATTATTAATGCTCCCGATAAGGGGGCGACAAACATCAATCCCGATTTGCCGCTTACGCCCTCAATGTCCTCGGGACTTATCCAGGCGTATGGCCCGTATGCTCCAACTAGAGTGAGAGTACTCAGCATAAGCATCGCAATTGCTGCGCAATCGAGATATACGCGCAGGTCCTCAGTGCCTCTATGATCGGGAAAGCTGCTAGCCATGGCAATCATTTCCTTTCGAGTAGCGCTTTTTCGCCCACGCTTCTAATTGATCGGCCCGCCAGTAGCCAACCAGACCCAGCAGTGCCAGTGTTAGAAAAAATCCGCCAAAGCCAATCAATCCTGCGAGCATATCCATCGTTCCCTCCGAGTAAAGAAATCTGATGACCAGAATATCGGATTTCTGAAGTCCTCCAAATCTTGCTCGCCGAGCCTTCGGACTGTTTTTCATCGGAAGTCGGAAAATGCAGCCGTCAATACGACGTCATGAACCTCGCCAGATCAAGAACGGGCTTTGGGTTAATCCTGAAGATGAGTGAGGGATTTTGATTGAAGAGAAGAGGCAATTAATCTGACTCCAGAAGTCGAACCAACTGAAAGATCTGATCTGGATCGTGTTTGGCGATGAGCCAGTCTCTGGGGCTCACAGGTTTGTGATCAATTTCTAGATCGCAATGTGGAAGACGCATGAATCGATCTAAAAACATTGGTTCTCGATGCGCTAAGATAGGGAGAATAGTGGCCAGGTGCGGAATCTCCCCTGCATCGGTGAACTGCCAGGCTGGAAAACGCCATACTCCCGGTTCCAGCTCGAATCCATGCAGATAGGGAGGTGAGCGCTGCGCATTCCGTTCGACTTCAGCCACTGAGATCTGTAGTAGTTTTGCGACTGATTCTGAATAGAGTGCGTGTTCAATGAGCGTTTGGCACTCTTCAATCAATCGTCGTAACGAATTAACTCGGGCTATATGGAGGTTTGGGCCTGCATCTAACCCTTTGGCTCCTCCGGACCTTAAAACCTCAACCTCTTTCTCGGACAATGGATGAGTGTCCGTAGATCGTTCTGGCGAAGCGTGAACAGGATAATCAATGTCTGCGACTTTCAGCAATTTCGAAAGATCTGTCTCAGAAATACCTAGGCGAATCATTACCTCGGAAACGTCATTGTTGGGGGCGTTTGAATGAGCCATGTCACTGTTTTCTCCGTTGCGGTTCTTCGACCCTACTCTGCAAACTGCACAAATCCTGAGTTTCTTTGGACAATGATTTCAATGTCAGCATAGTTTTGAGTTGAATCGGCGAGCCCGATGACCTCGCGCAATAGGTTTGAAAAATGGGGCGATTCGCCACCGTGAGTCTTTCGGCCAACTGCCATAGTGCACTGGCATGCTTGATATCCGGCGCATCACTATCCGCATTGATTTTCCGGGCCGGCCTTTGAGGGGGGGGGGGGAATTAAGGTAGCTACCTATTGTCGAGATCTTTGACTTCTCGATATCTAGACCAAAGGCACCAGGCAGTCAGTACAGCTGACCCCGCAATTCCGATCGCCATAGCCATCAGAATACCCGTTTCAAAATCCATTGCTGCCTCATGCGTGAGTGGCGTGTTTACTATACGATTATAATTTAGTCAGTGAAATTTTGGCGAATACGAATCAACTTCGACCCTATCAACGATGCTGGGCAACTTTATGAAGCAGAATAATTCACAACAATGTCCTGAGATGGTTGTTGGGTGTGTGCCCGAGAACTTGTTCGCTGACCCTCCGGCCTTCATTCGTGCAGTTCGGGAAGGTATTCCAGGACATTGGCTGTCTTCGATCATCCGGTCGTCCGGGTTAGATGAGAGTATTGCTAAGGCGCTTGGCGCGCCGCAAAAGCAGCTTGAGGTTTTGTGCGATATGGATGTCCTGGATACCAGAACCTCGGAAGCAGTTTTGGAAATCGCGAGAGTGCTTTATTCATGCGCAGCCACCTGGGAGTCTCCGGTATTAGCAAATCAATGGTTGAAGAGTGGGGTGCCGGCTCTTGGCGGTGAGAGTCCCGTCAGCCTATTGGACACCCATGAAGGCCGGCGTTGGATCATTGAGGTCCTCCGAAAAATCGAGGGTGGCCAGTTCAGCTAGTGCCGCACGCTGAAAGGTTCGGTGGAGTAAAGATCGCCAGGGTACTATCAGCGAATTAACTGATGTCACTGGCTAGGAGGCAGGTATCCGAATAGAAGACGAGCTCGCGGCCATTGCACGAAAGTTATCCGAGCTTGAGAGGGAAAAGGCTGCCCTTCTTTCTAGGAAGAACGAGCTTCATGCCTCCGCGAAACGACCCGCAGCAACGCAACTGACTCCCGACCAAAAGGCAGAACTGTTCCGGAACCTCTTTGGCGGCAGACAGGATGTTTATGCGGTCCGCTGGCAGGGATCCGGCGGCCGTTCCGGCTATGCGGTCGCCTGTGAGAATGAGTGGGTTCCGGGGATCTGTCAGAAACCTCGAATCAAATGCGGGGAGTGTCCGCACAAAAAATTTAAGCCCCTGGATTTCAATGCGGTGTATGACCACCTGTCTGGCAAGCATGTGGCTGGGTTATATCCTTTGTTGCCGGACAACTCCTGTTATCTTCTGGCCGTCGATTTTGATAAGGAGGACTGGCGGGCAGACATTCGAGCGCTGGCCCAGGCTTGTCGTGATGAAGGCATTCCTTATCTTGTAGAGATCTCCCAATCAGGAGCTGGTGCTCATCTATGGGTTTTCTTTTCCGACGCAGTTCCGGCATGGTCCGCGAGAGCTTTGGGGTTCAATCTGCTGGATAAAGCTATGGAGCGCCACCCTGGCTTGTCTTTTGATTCCTATGACCGTTTATTCCCCAATCAGGATACGATGCCCGATGGTGGGTTTGGCAATTTGATTGCTCTGCCGCTTCAGCACCAGGCACGAAGTCGTGGGTGTACGGTGTTTGTCGATGATGAGCTGAATCCGCATCCCGATCAGTGGGGGCTGCTCAGTCGGCAAGAGACCGTTTCGCCGGACGCGCTTCGAGAGATGGTTGGTAAGGAGCCTGATTCCGATGCTGCAGCGCCAGTTGCGTTACCGTGGGAGCAATCCTCGCCAGTCGAGACTGGGATGATTGAAGGATGTCCCGAGCGCATAACGCTCACTCTGGTCAATCACATTTATATGAAGTTGTCAGACATACCGGGACCACTGGCTGCACGCATAAAGCGTATGGCGAGTTTTGCCAACCCGTTGTTTTTCAAATCCCAGGCACTTCGCTTCTCAACTCATGGCATCCCTCGTTACATTTCTTGTGCGAGGATTGAGCAAGGTTATCTATCGGTTCCGAGGGGCTGCTTTGATGAGCTCCAGGCATTGTTGCTGGAACAGGGAATAGCGGTAGAAATCGATGACCGCAGAACCCGGGGCGAACTTCTGGACGCTATCAGCCTGAAAGCAACGTTGCGTAGTGATCAGAAGAAGGCTGTGAAGGCGCTTGCCAACCACGATACCGGAATACTCCATGCTCCAACCGCTTTCGGCAAAACCGTAACCGCCATTGGCATTGTGGCCAAGCGGCAGGTTAACACGCTGATCCTCACTCACAGTCGCCAGTTACTCGATCAATGGAAGGAGCGTCTGGAAACCTTCATGGAGGGTGCATCGGTGGGTGTGATTGGCGGTGGCAAGAAGAAACCTACCGGTCAGATCGACGTCGCGACTTATCAAAGCCTGATCAACAAGAAAGATAATACGGTCTCAAGCCTGGTCCGGGAGTATGGCCAGATCATCATCGATGAGTGTCACCATGTCTCAGCGCCCCGCTACGAGATGCTGCTTAACGAAGTCAGCGCCCGATACGTCGTAGGCCTTACTGCAACGCCTGACCGCCAAGATGGTCACCAGAGAATCATGTTTATGGTTGCGGGACCTGTTCGTCATAAAGTTCGGGCTGATCATAGTTCCAGGTTTGTCCAACGCGTGATCGTTCGGGAGCGTCACGAAACGCCACCCACTGACCTCTCTCAGGGTGGTGAACGGCCTCACATAGCTTCAGTTTACCGCTGGCTTGCTGAGAGTAGCGCCCGGAATCAGGATATTGTTCAGGATGTCGTACGGTGTGTACAAAACCAAGCAAATTGTCTTCTGCTTACGGAACGACGAGAGCATGCTGAGAGGCTGGCAACGCTGCTGGACGCAGAATCCATATCATCGGTGGTGTTGCGGGGAGGGATGCGCATCAGAGAACGCCGGGCGGCGGAAGCACAGTTACAAGAAGCTCAGGTTATCGTTGCAACCGGGAAATACATCGGGGAAGGTTTTGATTTGCCTCGACTGGACACATTGTTTCTAGCCTTGCCGATCGCCTGGAAAGGAACGCTCTCGCAGTACGCTGGCAGGATCCACAGGGATGCCCATGGCAAACAGGAAGTCACTGTCTATGATTATCTGGACGCTGGCCTACCCATGCTTGAGCGCATGTTCCGAAAACGGGAGAAAGGCTACAAGGCGATGGGTTATCAGTTTACCTCGTCTGGGCAAGAAAGGTTGCTGTAGCTTTTTACGTCATCGTTGCGCCTTGCCTGGTAGCCTTCTTGGCCCGGCGCAACGTTGAGGCGTCGAATATCGACGACCGTAAACCTAGCGCTCAGTCGGATCCTTTGCAAAAGCCTCAGCAACCCAGATTTTAAAATCTAAGTCCTCAAATACCCAGACGCCTTTCTCAACCGGCGCCAGGAACTCTCCCCGAAGCCGATTCAGCGCATTTTGGATCGTATGCGTTGCCACATCGGGCTCTGTCACACCCAGCCAGGTGGCAATGAATCGGCGAGCATCCTCGTGGTAGGGGCCGGCAATGTTCTGGGCGATGACAGCGAGGATGGCCTGCTCGATGGGCTTGAGCTGGGACCAGATTTTCTCGTACTCATTGGCATCATTGGTGAACTGCCGGTAGCGCTCCGTCGCGGAGGTTATGTCCGTCTCGCCGGAGAGCACCATACCTTCGATGACGGCTCGAAAATCCCGCGGAACCCGGTTCAGGGTATGGAATGCGTTCAAAGCGCGGGTGTAGCATAGAGTCCTGGCCGTGGCCTGATCAAAAGCATCAAGCATGTGTTTGACGAAGCCTGACCCTAGCTCTGGCAGGTCGATCTGGGACGATGAGCGAAACAGCGGTGCCTTTCGGCGATTGAACAGGCGGTACAGACCGTCTCTGGACGAACCAGTATAGACAACATAGAGCTTGTCCCTGTTTTCATCGAGCAGGGTCCGGAGGAAAAACACCAGGGGCTCGAAAGCCCGGTCGGTGGCCAGATGCTGGACTTCATCTAGGCACAGCAATATCTTCCTCTTTCCGCTCAGCAACGTCTCGAATCGGCTGCGAAGCTGGCTCAGGTCATCCTCCTGTGGCGGGATGTTTCGTCCAGAGACCTCGGCCGAGGCCTTCACCGTCCCGTCTATGCCGACCTCGCCACCCAGCTTCAGAGCTCCGAGGTGGGAGTTAGCCCAGCGCCGGCGTTCTAGCCAGGTCATTTCCCCGATGCTCCTTTCAAGGCCTTTTTTGAGGCAGGTAACCGGGTTCCGGGGGTTGTCCCAGAAACTTACATAGATGGGCCGATAGCCCTGCTCATGTGCTTCCGGGATAAGGTCAAAGAGGATGAATTCCGTCTTGCCCATGCGCCGAGGTGCAAAGAGCGTCAGGGTGTTGGAGACACCACTGGCGAAAGTCGACAGAAACTGATCCGTCAGCTCGCGGCGAGGAAAGTGCCAGTCCACATGTGCGTTCATAAAGCGCCTCGGCGGCCAGTAGTCGAGATTAGTAAATAAAAAACTATTTTAGTATAGTAAATTACTAAATGCTACTAAAGGCGCCCTGCCTGCTGGCTCAGGTGCTGGTGGCCAAGTACGCCGACCATCTCTCGCTGTACCATCAGGAACGCATTTTCGGCCGTGCCGGGCTCACGATCTCTCGCTACGCTGGCTGAATGGGTGGGGCTTCCAATTGCAGCCCCTTAAGGAGCTATCGCAATGATCATGCGGCGGTTAAAGTCGTATGGCTGTTAAAGCAGCTAAAGGCGCACAGCCGCCAGTGTGGCCCCGGGTATTCTTGCTTGTGCGATCTACTCGGAACCCGCGTCTTACCTCAGCGGTGGTTGAAGCCTTTGGAGCCGCCTGGGCGTTATTGAAGTGGTGGCTGAGCCTGATAACGTCAGGATTTCAGTTTCCTTTTTGCCCAAGCCTCCAGCGCATCGGCTTTCCAGTAACCAATGATGCCAATTGTAAAGAGGGATAAAGCAAAGCCTCCATAGCCGATAAGGGCTGCCATCATGTTCATATCGCCTCCGGAATTTTTATGAACTTTAAGAGAATTATATCTGTCCCGAGATATCCCTGGCGAGCCTCTCCACTTCTACTGGATCATGCCCTGAGGCAAGCCATTCCTGAGGGCTTAGGCAGCGATTGCCGAGTGGTAGATCGCAGTGTTTGCTGGTCATAAAACGGTTGATGGTGAGTGCGCTTACTTTTGGATCAATGTGCTTCAGGATACTCTGAAGAACCGGCATGAGACCTTGTTCTGTGAATTGCCAGCCTGGAAATAGCAGAACGCCATTGGGTGCTTTAAATGCGTGTAGGCCTGGGTGCTTCTTCGTGAGAAGCTGGAGGGCAGCCTCTTTTGACACGGAAAGCCGTTGCGCGACCTCGTTGAGGGTGAGCGCCTGCTGAATCATGGCACGAAGTTCGTCCTGAATTCGTTGAACTTGATGGTGGATGAGTTCGTCACGAGTGTGCCCGAGAGTGTCGCCGAACCGGGCGCCACCGCTCTCAAGGATGTCCCTCTCTTCAGGTGTCAGTGGCTGGCGCGCGGCGCGCGGCGCAGTATTTGTTTCCGGGATTGTCGGGGCGTTTCTAATAGTGTCACCGGACAGCATGTATTTCAGATAATCCCTGCCCACGCTCGCTGCTAGTTGGCTCCGCATATCTTCGTCTGATACCACGTTTCCCCCCCTCCTTCCGGTGCGATCTTTGAGTCAGCCCCAAGTCCAGCTGTCAACATATTATAGGATGCTGTGCCCGGACTCCTGGAGCGGCTTGGCCAGTTAAGCCTGACCCCCAGTCCAGGCGTTGTTGTGCCGAGTATTGGCTAAGTAAACTCACCATCTAATCGCTGTCGGGCGCGGTCACTCCTTCCGATCTTTCGGTGGCTGATCCCGGTCGTCCATGAAATCCTCGGTCACACGTTCCTCGGACTCAAACCATTCCTCCCAGACCGGATCCAGGGGCCGCTCGTAGCGTTTGACGGAGCCTTTCAAACGCTCAAGTGGTGTCAGCTCCTGAGGAAGCGGTTGCGCTAGCTCGTCGGTGTGGGCCGTGTGGGCATTGAGGTCTTGTAGGAGTTGGTTTTCAGTCGTGGGTTTTTTGGCCATATCCCCTCCTTCGGAAGCACTGTCACTTTTTGTTCATTTCGTGATCCTTGAGTTCCTTGCGGCGTGACCAGAGGCACCAAGCGGTCAGCAGCCCGGCACCAGCAACGCCGATAGTCATCGCGGTGAGTATACCGGTCTCGAGGTCCATGATTTATCCTCATGAGAAGTGGTACTGAATATTGTAGGCTAAGGGTTGTGTGAGTCATCCCGTCCACACGGTGAAGTCAGGCCCAAGTACATCAGTCACACGCCTTACTTTGCCCTCGTACCTGAGCGCCCGCAAGAAACTCTCTTTTCTCGCGGCATGCTTGAAGATGTGCTCTCGAACCCTGTGACTTTTGTTCAGTGGGTTCGCAGGGGTATACCCGGTGACTGGCTGGCCTCTTTAGTGGGTGAGACTGGCCTGGAACATGAGATTGCGATAGCACTTGGCATGACTTCATCCCAACTGCGAGCAGCCTGTCAGGCGGATGCTCTGGATGCCAGAACGTCAGAAAACGTGCTCGATCTGGCAAGGTTACTATCGTACTGCGTATCCGTGTGGGAATCCCATGACCAGGCCGTGGAATGGCTGAGTCATCCGGTCCATGCGTTAGCAGATCAGATTCCCATGAGCCTGCTGGATACCTTTGAGGGTAGGCGGTGGCTCACGGAAGTGCTTTACAAAATTGAGCAGGGTGATTTCAGCTGAGCTGACATATGTGACTCGTACGTCCACAGCCGATCGCTCTTCTGAAATGTGTGTAAGTCAACTAATTCCTGGCAAATCTCGTCATAGTTACCGAAAAGTGCGCAAAAAACCCCGCTTTACTGCAAATCTGCCCCATTCAACTCTGAAACAATATGTCTGAGGGTGCCCTTGGTTTACCTCGGTAGATCACAGGTGTCGCCGAAATGGCCTGACTTTTCAACTGTTTTAGGCTTCTCGCCAAAATTCCGGTCTGAGCTGTGTAAAAAGCTCTGATGGAAATTCAGGCGTTAGCTTAACGCCAACTGTGCACAGACAGGTGGCGGTCGGGCTGGGATCAGAAAATTGTAAAGGGCTAACAGTTATGACCAACCAGAAATCCTGCGAGACTCTCAATGCTGCCATCTTGGTGCTACACCCATTAAGCGCGCCCAACGTGGTTCATTCAGGCGGTGCATTAGAGTTTGAAGAGGAGGGTGCGCTGGTTTTGCCGTCGCAGAAACAATTGAAAGACACCATGGTTCGGGTTCTCAATGATTTTGTGAGCTTCCGAAAAACACCTGCAATCGCAGTCGAGTCCCGGTTGCGGGTTGAACCTCAGGATGGAACTGAATATCCCGCGACCCATGTCATCCGGCTCGTTGGGTCTGGAACGACTCCAGCCGAGGTCATGGTCTTTCGAGCGGCTGCACAGGTCATTCTCACGGCATTGATTTCACAGCGATCATTTGGTGAGCAGGAGACCGACCATGTTCTCACGGAAGAGGAAAAACTGTTTTTGAACGAGCTCGGAGGCGACGTTGCCGCGAAGTTTGCGAGTAAATCGATTACCCAGGGTTTTGTGGTGAGGTTCGGTGCCACCGATCTTCATGGGATAACCGTGCAGGGCGTAATGCCGCCATTGGCGTTGGAGCAAAGTGCGCACGGCACTATTGAGGGCGTGGGCAGACCGCTGGGGTTTGATGAACAAAAAAGTACGGCAATATTTTGGTTTTCAAAGGCGGCAAATGATGGCGGTAAAGTGCCCTATGAAGGGCGCCTCGAGATTGTCTGTCATAACCTGGATTTCCTGCGCACGGTCGCGCGAGCGTTTGCGAATCGAAACCTGCTCGAGTTTAAGGCGCTCAGCCAGCCCGAGCCGAAAAAAAAGAAACCGGTTATCACGCTGCTGGAGTTAAGGGAGGTCGCGGCAAATGATCAGGATCAGTTTAAGCTTGAGTAAATTGGCTGGGAGTCGGCTAAAGGCTGCATTGGGCCCGTCCGCGGGCAGTAGGCGGCGGCGATAGCGATGTAAGCCAGCACCAATTCAAGACTGTCGTGAAGAGGGCCACTAGCCGGTTTTGCCAGAACCAGACCAGCGTAGGATCGCGCCCGTCCGAAGGTTTTGCTGTGGTCTTCATTGAACGTATCCAATTGAGTCGTAACACCAACTGCCGGCGCAAATTGCGCTTCGAGCAGTAAATTCTGAGCGCGTGGCACAGCGCTGGGCGGACTTTTTATCATCACCATGAAAGAGGTTTCCGGTAGCTCGAAGCTGTCGACAACAAGGCGCAGGAGGTATGACTCCTCCGGAAGGTTCATGAGCAAATGGCCATTTCTGCCCACCAGGTTTGAGGCCTGATCCAATGAGGGTAGAGGCCGACAGTTGGCCAGTTGGTTTCTGGGCGGCAGTTTTTCAGCCAGTTCCAGCAGTCGTGGCCAGACGCCAGAGGGTCGGGATTTAAGAAGAAAACGCGGTAGAGACTGACCATAGACATACGCCTTCTTCCCCTTTTCAGGATCGAATACCTTGAATCGAATGCCCGCATTGATTCGGTCGACCAGGGTTTCAACATCTGTCAATTCCCCGGGCTCAAGACGCAACAGGTGCTCAATCCGGTTTGTAGGATATCCAAGTGCCATAAGTCGTAAAGCCTCGATCACGATCGAAGGCGTCAGTTCTGCCTTTTGGGAGAAGATCGTTGGCAAAGCATCGTGATCCGGCAGAGATTCAACAGCCCACTCGTTGGTATCAATTGCCTTTGCAATGGAGCTGGCATAGTGGGATCTGACCGGGGTGAGCGTATCGGCCCACTCTGTGAGGAGGTGATTGTAGGAGCGGAACTGCGTGCGTGGGCTCTGATGTCCCAGTGCCCGGCCGATTGCCATTGCACCGCGACGAGATGGCTGCTCATGTTGCCCCAGCATGATATGAATGATGGCTTCTCGATCAATGGATTTGCACAAATTGGCAGCCAGTGGTGTATGAATCCCAAACAACGCGGTGGTCAATACGTTACAGAATGCATGCCTTGCCTGATGCAGGCTCGTTCTCGGATTGCCAGTGGCCAGTTTGAGCGCCTTCGCAATGTCGGTGGGAATTGTGCGAGCAAAGGGTGTGAGCGTCCCGTCGTTAGCTCCTAATATTGGCTTATTGGTGGCATCTGCAAACCGGGTTGTAAAACGAGTCAGTGTCGTTTCAATCAGTGTCTGTTCGATGGCGTCCAACTGGAAAAGCAAGGGTATCGCACGCCGGCTGTTTGTGGTGTTCTTTAAGGACCGAATGGCATTGCTCTGAATCAGTACCCAGGTCAGTTCTCCGGATTGGCACCAATCGGAGCGCAGCAAGCCCAGGGCCTCCTGGGCCCGAAGGCCGAATCGGAAGGCAAGAAAAAGCACAAAGGCAGCTTGCCTGCCACGGTCCGGATCTTCCGAGTTAGCGCGGAGCAGTATCCGAAGCGCGTCCAGATATTCATCTTCTGAAAAAAGCCGGGGGCGAACGGATCGGCGTGATCCGCCCAGATCGAGCTCATCCCAGTCCGGAGTTGAAACACCACGCTCCCCAGCCCAGTCAAAAAACTCGATGAGACGGGCCGAGAAGTAGTTCAGGTCCTTCTGTCTTTCCGCATGCCGGGAGAGCATTCTCGCGCCCAGTTCGGTGACATCCTCCTCTGTCATAATCATTAGATCGGCGTTATAGGCCAGGCCACCGAAAGACGGGGACAGCGCACTCAGGTAACGTTTTATTGAGTTGGCGGCATAGGGGTTGTGGGCACGATTGGGCCTTCCTTTGCCTCTGCGGACCAGATGGGCGATCCAGTAGCCGAGCATTAAAACGGCACTGCTGACCCCGTGGGCATTGGACTTACAGTGCCGCTCGATTTCCTTGGCAATTTCCTGTGAGGAGCTTTTTGTGTAGCGATTCAGGATGTCATGCAATGCCCGGAAAAATGCCTTTGATGAATCGTAGAAGGCGTTGGGGTAGCTGGCGGAGGCCATTGCCGGGATGTTTGGAAAAGCTTCCGGCGCCGAAATTGGGGCGCGTGTATCAATTCCCGGTATTTGATAACGGAGGCCTTCGGTAAGCCTCAGGTAATCGTACAAACAGACGCTTGTCGGAGGGTTTCGTTCGCTCAGGGCGCCGGCGACTATGCCGGGAAAATCGACCAGGTTAGCCTGCTCCACAAGTCGGTGTAACGACTTGAGTACCTCGGCAAGCGTCAGGTCTGCTTGTCTCTTCCAGTGTTCAGGTCCAGACGTTTTCAGGATAGGTTGAAGTGATCGCAGTGGCTTGGGGGAGGGCGTTCGAGTGAGATCCTTTGTGTCCTTTATGCCCGATCCTCTTGCCAACAGTCGGGCAGTGGTATGGTCGATCTCATGGCGTTGAACGGGCTGATCGAAGTCGTCAGGCTCCAGTGCCTCACTGTACTCGAGGTACACACGCCGTTTGTGCTGGATCACCCGGTAATTCAGTCCCTGAACCAGGTCTGACAGTAGCTGCGGGTAGGATATTCTTTTTTCGATGGCGAGGAAGGCGACAGCCAGCGCCAGCCCATCGGATTTTGACAGTCGCCTCTGGCGGAGGGCTTGTCTGGTTTGGCTCGCCCAGCGCTGGAGTTCAGGCATTACTTGCAGTGCCCGGGGACAGGAGCTGCGGAACAGTGAACGCTCCGTCCCCAGACGGGCCAGCCGGTGGCGGACAAATTGCCGTGCCTGTGGCCCCGAACTCTCCAACCATTGAATCAGCACTTCCATACGGATGGCAGCGCGGGGATGGGGTAGCCCGTTCTCGCGTAAGATCATGCCTTTCACCACACCATCAACATACGTTTGGGTGAGCTGCTCATCCCCGTTGGGTGGATTAGCTTTAAGAATCAAATCGAGATCCTTGCGGGCCAATGCGCGAGCCTGATCCCGGGCCTGCAACCGCTCCATGTGACGTTTCGCTTGACCGAAATGCGTCGGCTCACGGTAGTCGTCTGTTTGGCTCCGGGGTTGAACCTGGATCTCGTCGTATGTTGTCTCGGGTAGTTGAATCAAGAAACCTAATCGGTCAAAGCAGTCATTCAATGTCTGGTGATATCGCTCAGCATCCTCCTTCCAGCACCGTGCTGAATGATCGCTGTAGGTGGTTGCCCCTCGTTCACCGTGTCCCATCCAGCCGTCAATGACTTCAGGATTGACACCACATCGTGCTAACTGCTGGGCAAATCGGTGCCGGAACAGGTTTTGGGGAAGAGACCATTGGAATAGCCCGGCGCCCTGCACGGTTCCGTCATTCAGTGGATGCCATGAGCCAGAAGAGTCCAGTAAGAAAAACAATGGTAGCGAACTGGATGTGCCTTGCAGTACGTGGTCGATACGACCAGAAAGCTCCGCGTCTTGATTTGCCAGACCCTTCTGGAGACGACGAAGATGTTCGCAATACGCGCTAACAAGTGCTCTGGCACCATCGGCCAGAGGCACCATTCGGCCGTTGTGAAGACCGTCTTCGGTTTTGTCATTAATGAAGACCGCAGGAGGCTCATCACAAAAATGGTCGAGAGATTCAAAGGGCTCGGAAAGGTGACGGCATCCCGTAGCGGCATAGAGCGCGGTGACCGTGTATTGCACCAGAGTGTTGTGGAATGAGACTGGATCTCCCTTGGCGCTGTCTAATAGTCTTCTGGTGCCTTTTCGAACTCCCTCAACCAGTAACGATTCGAGCGGCGCTAGGAGGCTGCCGAGCAGGTTAACCCGTTCATCGCTAACAGATGAGTGCTTAAGCGGCAGCGCAAACCCATTCTGCACTTGCCGAATATTCCAATTGGCGTAGCCGCAGGCTGCTGGAAGGGCACTGCGGGGGTGGGCTGAGATCAGTCTTGCGAGAGAGTGGTCGCCTTGTTCGTTAAAAACCCGTTGAGGTTGGGCATTGGCGAGTTTGGCGCTGGAGAGCCTGGGAAAGTGCTGGCGCGCATGTTGTCTGAACCAGGTTTGCAGGGTATCCGGGCAAGCCTGCCCCCATAGTTGTCGCAGTGACGAGCTCTCTTGATATGACTGACTCGCTTTCCGAAGTACTTCCTGGATCCGTTCGGGCAGAGCAGTGCATAAAGATTTCTCAAATGACTCAATGAGTGACTCATCTGCCTTGCCGGGAGTCCAGGAACTATGGCGCCTGGGTGTTTGGCGATGTGCTGACTCAAAGTCACTGGAGAGGCTCCACTCCGCCTGAGCGCCATCGGTAATCTGGAATTCCAATACAAACTCCAAAGATCGCCCAAAGTGAAGCGCCAGCCATACCAGGGCTGCGCCGAGTTGTTCCGGAAGTTCATCGTTAGCAAGGGTGCTTGTTAGCCACTGCTCAAGAAGGTGCGTTTCCGGGGGAAGCGGCTTGTCCCATGACCATGGCAGGTAATGCGATAGCTCTGACGTTTGCAGCAGAATGCTTCGGCCGGACAGTTGTTGCTGTTCTGGAGTCTCTTGCGGGTTGACGTCGAACAGGATCAGCTGTTCAAGCCCTTCTTCATCGCCAGAGCTGCTCTCTCTGTCTGAAAGAGCCAGAACTTGGGGTGCTCCAGTTTGCTTATCGAGGATGAGGGATGGGGCTTTACTCTTGAATGGTCCGCTGAAAGACGATGCGGACAAGCGTTCTGTTCGGTGAGTTACGATTGGATTTCGTTGACCTTCGGCTACCCTTTGAAGGGAATTTAGTAACAGACGTTGTTTGCGTTGGGTTGGCTCTGAATGAAGAGGTAGCAATTGTATGGCAGAGTGTCGGATCGCAAGGGTGAACTGCCCGTAGAAATAACGATCCGACGGGCAAGTCTGCAAAGACATCGCAAGGACTGAGTCAATAGCTCCCCATTTATCGTCCTGGCCGGATAAACAGAGTGCGCTGGCGACCTGTCGTATTTCGTTGTCGTGGTAACAGGAATGCTCGACCGACCGTTCAAGGGCCTGCACGACGAGCCAGATTCTCAGGGTTTTGCGGAGGCGGCCCAATGATTCAGAACCGGATAGTGCCAACGGTTGCACGATCATTTCGAGCAGGAAGTGCTGGTGCTTGATATCGGCCCCGGCAGCGCGGAGAGTACTTTTGGTATTGGCTCGAGATACGCCTTGAGGAATGCCTGCGAAGTCTGAAGAGACTTTTATGTCTTGGTTGTAGGCCGTGATCAGCTTGTTCAGCTGATAGATGTATGGGTTATCAGCCCACTGTGTAAGTATGGCCTGGGAATCTGAATCGGACAGTGCGCGCGAAAGGTTACCGATAATCGTGAAGTTCTCGGTAAAGCCAAAGGTGAGAGCAATGGCCTCAAAAATCTCGGATACGTCGTGTTGCTCCGCCCAGGTTTTGAGCGTTTTAAAATGACGTCCAGCGAGCCTTACGGTCGAATTGCTGTCGTTTGATTCCTCAATCCTGTGCCAATTCTGATGGTCGTCTTTCCCCATTAATGTACCTAGTCTCCAAAGCCTCTTGCTCCTGAAACTTTAATTCATACATCAATTTAAGACATTTTAATACAATTTGGCACAAAAAAAGTGGGTGATAATTTTCAGTCTCATAACCATCCAGCCCCCGCTACCAAATTCAAAAAAGGCAGATCAGTTAGTCACTGGTCTGCCTTTTTTGTTGCGATATTAAAAACTTGTTAGCGAAATCGCCCGTCCAAAACTCCGTCGTTCTGGGGTATGCTTCGGGACTGAGTTTCCGAAACCATCGTTTGATGAATAAAACAACATAAATGGAGCCTCCGATGAGTTCAATGAAGCGCCTGCTTGCCGCGTTTGCATCCTTTGCAGTTATGTCCAGTGCCGCCGTTGAGGCCCGCGATTTTCGCCTCGGCTTGATCACGCCACCGCCCCACATCTGGACCAAGGCAGCCAACGAGTTCGGGCAGGATCTGAACGAGAAGTCCGGAGGAGAGCATTCGGTAGCGGTTTTCCCGGCCAGGCAGCTGGGTAACGAGGCGCAGATGGTTCAGCAGCTGCAAACGGGCGCACTGGATATGGCGTTCCTAACCATTGCTGAAGTGTCCAACCGGGTGCCGGATTTCGGCGCGCTATATGCGCCTTATCTGGTCGACAACATTGACCAGGCCGCAGAATTGTTACGCTCCGACGAAGCGAACAAACTTCTGGACCAACTGCCGGCCAACGTTGGCCTGGTAGGTGTAGGTTATGCCATGGCTGGAATGCGCCAGGTGCTCAGCCGGGATGAGGTTTCCGGTCCTGCCGATCTTGAGGGCAAGAAGCTACGCATTACCCCGTTCGAGCCCATTCGGGATTTCTACAACGCCGTCGGCGCGGCACCCACGCCGTTGCCACTTCCTGCGGTCTATGACGCGCTGGCGAATGGCCAGGTTGACGCCATCGACATGGATTTCGACTCCATCCTGGTGCTCAAGTTTTACGAGCGCGCCGACCACCTGCTGATTTCCAACCACATGATGTTCCCCATGGTGGGCGTGGTATCTGGCAAGGTCTGGCGTGACCTGGGCAACGAAGACAGACAGCTCATCCAGGAAACCATGAAAGCTCACCTGAATGCCGTGATGGACAAGTTTGTGGCCCAGGAGAAGGACCAGGAACAGCAGCTCAGAGAGCTGGATATCACCGTGAGGAAGGCAAACCGCAGTGAATTCGCTGACGCCATTTCCGCCTGGGAAGACATCTGGGCTGAGAAAGCCCCGTCTCTTGGTATCCTGCGCAACGTCGCTGAGGACATCAAAGCCCAATAATCCGGGCGATGCACCATGCTTAAAGCTGTTTCGGATTTTGTCGCACGCATTGAAGCTGTCATCGCCGCATCGCTTGCCGGTGCGGTGACCCTGCTGATACTTCTTAACATCGTCACTCGTTTTGCCGGTTACGCCATCTACTGGGTGGATGAGCTGGCGATCTACTGCATGATCTGGATGACTTTCTTCGCGACATCCGTGCTGCTCAAACGGCGGGAAAGCGTTGCCGTGGGTCTGCTGACCGAGTATGTAAAAGGTGGAACCCGAACCGTACTGGCGAAAATTAGCGACCTGATGGTGCTTCTGTTTGGCGGCATTCTGGCCTGGCTCAGCTGGCGCTGGTATGACCCGGTCACGCTATATCAGGTGGGGTTTGACCTGCAAAGCTTTCAGGCAGAAACCTTCAACTTCATGTACGCGGAGAACACCAGCACCCTGGGCATTAAAAAGTTCTGGGTGTGGATGGTGCTGCCGATTCTGTCGATTACGTTGACCATTCATGGTTTAGCTAATCTTCTCTGTTTCGAGGCCGCCCCCGAACAGAGCGGGGGTACGACATGACCGCGGTTGTCTTCGCCGTTCTGTTGTTTTTGGCAGTGCCGATCTCCCTGGTATTGGCACTGACGGCGCTCTGGTATATCTACGATTCGGGTAACACCGTGCTGCTGGATTCCTACTTGCTACAGCTATTCGGCGCTATCCAGAGCTATGGACTGCTGGCGATACCCCTGTTCATGCTCGCCGGCGAATTGATGAATGAGGGTGGCCTTACCAGCAGGCTGGTGAACCTGGCGCGCATCCTGGTCGGTGGGTTCCGCGGAGGCATGGCTTATATCAACCTGGTGGCCAACATGATGATGGCGGCCATTATGGGCTCTGCTGCCTCACAGATCGCCATGATGTCTCGCGCCATGGTGCCTGCCATGGAGAAAGACGGTTACGAAAAGCCATATGCCGCCGCCATAACCGCTGCCGGGGGATTGCTCTCGCCCATTATCCCGCCGTCCATGCTGTTCGTGCTGTTTGGCGTTCTGGCCCAGGTACCGATTGCGGATATGTTTATTGCGGGCATTATTCCAGGGCTGGTGATGTCCTTCCTGTTTTTTATCGCTATCAGCCTGCTCGGCCTGAAATACCAGTATCCGAAAGGGAGCTGGCCAACGCGCCAGCAGGCTAAACAGTATTTCCTGATGGGCATCCCGGCGGCGCTTATCCCGCTGATCATCATCGGCGGCATCCTCACCGGGCTGGCCACGCCCACAGAATCAGCCGCGCTGGCTTCAATGGGTGCGCTGGTGATTGGCAAATATGTTTATAGAGACCTCAAATACAAAAACCTTTTCGGCGTTCTGAGGCGGACCGCCTTCAATTCCGGCATGGTCATCATGCTGATTGCCGCGGCCGGCGTATTCGGCTGGGTGATCATCTTCGAAAAGATCCCGCAAAGCGCGGCCAGCTGGATCGCCGCACAAACCACAGACCCTTTCATGTTTCTGATGCTGGTCGTGGGTATCCTGCTGCTGGTGGGCATGGTGATCGATGGCATTGCCGCACTGATATTGGTCGTGCCGATCCTAATGCCCATAGCGGAAGCTCAGTTCGGCATCAGCGCTTACCAGTTCGGCGTGGTGGTGTGCCTGACTTTGGTTCTTGGCTTGCTTACGCCACCGGTTGGTGCGGGCCTTTATATTTGTTCCGCCATGACCGGCGCATCGCCGATGGCTATTTTCCGGGCTTTGCTTCCGTTCCTTCTGGCAACTATTCTGACGCTGGTGTTGATCAGTTGGGAAGAGGGGTTGGTGCTGGCGTTGTTGTAGGTAGCACCTGATTTACATAGAGGCACGCTCTCGCAGTTGAGTATGGTCTCCAGTCATTTCGAGGTATGCTATATACCTTCCTTCATTTCTTTCCCTGCTTATCTTTCCCTGCTTAGACTTTTTTCCAGTAGCTCACGCCGCTATCGCCCTTTCCGGGCAAATTTTTGCCTTGCTAGTCAGTGATTTCCCCTCTTTATTACCATTCCCTGACGGGAAATTGACATTTTCGTAATTAGGAAAATGACCGTCATCACATCGATAATCGTCCACGTTTTATACAATTTTACAAAGTCGACGATATATTGGTGTTAATTGCATATGAAACGCGTCATCAAAGTGTCACAGGCATGGATTGCCGCGTTTATTCTGGGAGCACTTCTCACAGGCTGTGGGGGTGGTTCATCGGGTAGTGCTGGCACTGCATCACCGGGCGATTCCGGCGGTTCGGTTGGTTCAGGTAATCCGACTGATGGCGGCAACGTTGGTGGTCAGGATCCATCTCCTGAGCGTTCCGCAGTGCTGAGCTGGAGCGCGCCGCTTACTCGCGTGAATGGCGAGAGCATTCCGATGGGCGAGCTCGACAAATATGTGATTCGTTACGGGCAGGATGCCGAAGAGCTGAGCGAAGAGGTTGTCGTTATCAATGCTCAGGCCGAGGCGGAAATGTCCTATGAAGTGAGCGGGCTGGACGTGGGTACCTGGTATTTCACCATTCAGGTTCAGGATACCAACGGGCTGATCAGTGAGCCCTCCGATGTTGTAAGCAAGTCTATCCGGTCCTGAGACGGGAATTCCCGGCCTGAAGTTTGAAGTCTCAGGCCAGCGGATCTGCAATTGGAAGTTTCAAGGTGAAGGCAGAACCTTCACCCGGTGTCGATGACACCGATATCTCTCCCCTGTGTTTTTCCACGACGGTCTTTACGAACGAAAGCCCCAGCCCGGTACCGTGTACTCCGGCCAATTCCGAGCTCTTCTGACGACGGTAGCGGTCAAACAGGTGCGGCAGTTCTTCCGGATCGATGCCTGTGCCTTCGTCCGCGATCGTCAAACAGGCCTGGTGACCGGCGCGGAAGACCTGAATGCTGACGTCGGATCCACTCGGGCTGTATTGAACCGCATTGGTGAGCAGGTTGATAACGGCCCGCTCCAGAAGCTCCGCGTTGCCTTTCAGCCAAAGATCTTCGGTGCCCTGAAGCTGGAGCTGTATCTGCTTCTCGATGGCCTGTTCGCTGACGCTATCACGGGCATTCTCCACGATGGCCAGAAACTCGCATTCGTAGAACCGGGTTTCTGTCAGCTGTTCGGCTCGTGCCAGTTGTACGAACTCCTCCGCCAGGTGATAGCTTCGTCGGGCCAGCCGTCCCAGCTGGTCCAGTTGTTCCTGTTCAATGTGGCTAGAGTCTCGTTTCAACTGTTCGATCAGGGCAAGCTGTGAAACCAGTGGCGAACGTACGTCGTGGGAAATAAAGTCGATGGCTTCGCGGTGCTGGCGCTGCTGTTCCCGCAGTTCCGAAATGTCCGAAATGTTGGCAATGATGCCTTGTTGGTCAGTGTCGGGCAGTGAAAACGGCGCGAAATGAATCAGAAAATCCTTGTCGCGAATTCTCAGATCCACGGTTCGGCTCTGTTGCAGTGTCAGGGTATCGGAAACCGTTTCGTGCCAAGGCGGCGTTTCCCGAGGGTCATGTCCTTCGAGCAACCTGACCAGGGGCAGGCCTGCAAGGCTCGGCATGGGTTCGCGGAACCACTCTTCAATATGGCCGTTGGCAAAGCGGATAACGCCCAGTTCGTCGGTAACAATGATACCGTCGGGCATGCGCTCGAAGCTTCTGCGAATAAATTGTTGCATGTGATTCAGCCGATCCGTGGCGATACGCACCCGCTCAATTCGCGCTGAGATATTTTCGCTGGGTCTTGCGGTTGAATCCGCCAGTGCAGGCTGCTCCAGATGAAGTCTGCGCAAGTAGCGCTGGACAGCTTCGCGGCCGAGATCATTGGGCAGCATCAGGCCCAGGTGATAGCGGGTACCGGCGCGCAATAGCTGAATCCAGCTGCGGTTGCTGTCGTGGAACCAGTGGCCGGGGGTCAGATCAGAGGGAACATCGGCCAGGGACAATCCGCGGGCGGAAAGAACCTCGTTCTCCTCGAGTAAAAGCCAGCCAGTGGGCCGGAAGAGGGCTTGAAAGTGCTCCAGAAGTTGCGTTGGGTTTCTTCCCGAGGGTGCGGGCAGGGCAACTTGCGGGCTTCTGGCAAGGTCGTCCAATTGCCGGTTAAGAAAACGATTGGTCATGGCGAGCCTGAGGCCGCTTGAGACTGGAAAGGCCAGGAGCGGTACCAGCAAAGCGTTCGCCAGGGGAATCCACCATTTCAGCGCCAGAAGCATGAACAGATAGAGACCGACCAGTCCGACCAGAGCCGCTGCGCAGGCGAGCAGAGTGCGTGCCGGGCGCATCGGAGGCAGGGCGAGCGCGAGGATCAGAATGGTTGTTAAAGACAGAAGGGCCGAAGCCCATTCCGGTGCCGGGCGAATCAACAGCCCCTGGGTTCTGGCGGAGAACACGTTGGCGTGAAATTCAACACCGGCCATAGGTCGACTCAGGCCTGAGAAAGGTGTTGGCAGTATGTCTCCGAAACCTGCGGCTGTGGCGCCGACAAAGACGGTTTTGCCTCTGAAACGTTCAGGGGCTGGCGGTTGTGTAATAACCTCTGCAAAGGAGTACGACTGCAGGGAGCCGGCACCACCGATCAAGGGGATGGCCCGATACTGATCGCGAACATTGACATAGGGAAGGGCCTCTTCCGTCCCCGAATTTTGTGGCCCTATCCCGCTAGCGGCCAGCGCTAGGCTCGGCCAGAGCTGACGACCCAGACCATTAAACAGGTAGAGACCACGCGCAACGCCGTCGCTGTCCAGTTCCACGTGAGCGTGCCCGAGACCGTTGGCCGCTGAAGCCAGTTGTCCAACCGGCAATTGTTCGCTCAACAGATACTGGGATGTGGGGGGAGACAGATAGACCGGCAGGATGACGTTGCCATGGCTGCGCATCTGTTCTGCCAGTTGCTGGTCATCGGGTGACGGTTCTGCAAACAGAATATCGAAGACAATGGTTTTGGCTCCTGCCTGCTCAAGCTTGGCAATAAGCTCTGCGTGCAGTGTGCGAGGCCATGGCCAGCGCCCGAGGCGGTTCAGACTCAGCTCATCAATGGTTACCAGTACTACCTCGTCCGAGGCATTTACAGGATTTGAAGTAATGGCCTGATCGTAGAGCCAGAAATCAAGGCGCTGGGGCAAATCCGTGGTCTGGATGAGCAGAAGGAGCGCCAGCAGTATCAGGCCCAGAGTCCAGGGGGTCGTTTTAATTGGCAGCCAATCCCGGTTCATGAGCCCTGCTGTGTGTTTCGTTCGATCAACGGATTATTCCAGGTACAATTCCCTCCCAGGTCCCCAGCGGCTTTGCAAAGGACCATCAGAAAGAGCTTTCAGGCGCACAAAATACCGCCTTCCGGGAATAAGACGCAAGGCTGCGGTGGTGTCAGACAGCGTTGCTTCCTTGATGATGTTGTTGAAACCGGGCTCTTCCGACAGCTGTAGGCGATAGTCAGTGGCTGTGTCCACCTTCTCCCAGAAGACCCTGACCTGGCTGTCGATGTAGTTCACACTGATGATTCGCACTGGGGGCAGGCTGCCATTGACCACAAGCTCTCGCGGCTCGGTGGTAGCGACGGAGTTGCCGCCTGCCTCGGTAACCACCCGCCAGTAGTATTTGCCGGGCCCCAGCGGGCGTGAAGGCAGCGCTGCAGTTTCCGGCGCCCATTCGCTGGTGGCGATAACGTTCCGGAAATCCCGGTCCTCGGCAACTTCCACTCGAGCCACTTCATTGTCGCCGTTCAACTGCCAGCGAAACTCGGGCATATCATCGTTTACCGTGTCTCCATCGGCGGGAGACAAAAGGCTGGCGGTTCTTGCCTGAAGATCGACCTCCACCGGAATTACACGAGGCATGCCGGCGGTTCCGCGAGCATCGAGGGCCGCCAGGTGCACTTCATAGCTGCCGTTATCCAGCCGGCCGATATCAAAGCTGCTGCCAGTGAGTTTGCGGCTTTCCACCCAGCGGCCGGTGTCACTTTCGAAAATATCCACGCGATGCATGGGGGCACGGCTTTCCTGCCAGGTCATCGTAGCCGGCAGTTGGGTCAATTTTGGTGGAAGTGGGTCAAGGGCAGGCGCTGGTGGCAGGCGTCGAATGCTGAGGCCATCATTGCCCGCGGTGGACAGGCTGGCACCGAAGCCCGCAGGAATGCGGCGGGTCTTGCCGGGTGCTCCGAAGTCAACATTTCCCTCGGTTACCTGCAGGCGAGTACCCTCTGCGGATGTCTGAAGTGCAAATGCGGTCCCGCGCACAGCGGCGACGGCGGATGGCGTTTCAATCTCGAATCGGGCGCCGCCCTCCATCACTGGTTTTACGCGGGTGTGGATCTCGCCCCTGTCCAGTCGCAGCCGGGTATCCACCATGCCGGCTTTGCCATATTGGGTCAGGCGATTGAAGATCAGCCGTGAATTCGGAGAAATCCGGACTTCCGAGCCGTCTGCCAGTTCAATAGTGGCGGTTCCGGACGCTGATAGAATTTCGTCACCGACGCGGATCAGGGCATCTTCACTGAGCGGCGTTTTTCGACCCGAGTTTCCGGAAATCAGTTGTACAGTTCCGGTGACCGAGGTTGCCCGTGCAGGTTGTGGTTGGCGTTTCAACCAGGCAAGAGGAATGCGAACACTGTCGCCGGCACCGAGCGTGGCACCGTTTTCAATCTTGTTGTACTGCAAAAGGCGACTTGCTGGAAAGTTCGGCGCTAAAAGATCGCTGGCCACTTCCGAAAAACTCTCGCCAGGCCGTAACGTGTAGATCCACTCAGGCACTGTGTTGGCGGGAGATGCGTCGGAATGGCCGGCAGAACCGCGAGTCACCGACAGCTCCGCAGCCGTGGGAGCGGCGCAAGCGAGCAGAGCGAGTATCAGCAGCAGTACGGGCAATCGCGGAGCCGGGCTTTCAGTCATTGGCGGCCCTGGCGGGTTCTTGATCATCAAACGCCTGATCCTGTGCCTTCATGGCCTCCAGGCGGTAACCGCGCTGGTAAATCGTCTTGATGCGGAAACCATTTTCGGGATTGAGCCCCAGGCGACGGCGAAGGCGGCTCATGTGTGTATCCACAGTGCGGGTATTGATGTCCCTGGCCAGCCCCCAGACACGCTCGAGCAGCATTTCCCGGGTCAGCAGACGCCCCTGGTTCTGGAACAGGAACAAGGTCAGGTCGAAATCCTTGTCGGTCAGCGTGAGCTCTTCACCATGAAGCGCAATGACTCGCTGCTGCGTATTGATTTCGAACGGGCCGTAGCGAAGCACCTCCTTCTCGCTGTCAGGATTGGACCGTCTCGCCAGGGCGTTGATGCGCGCGACCAGTTCCGCAGCCCGGGCGGGTTTTGCCAGGTAATCGTCGGCGCCGGCATCGAGGGCGCGAACGATGTCTGCCTCGCTGTCCCGTTGGGTGAGGAAGACCACGGGAATTGGCCAGTTGAGCTGGGCCCGGACGCTCTCCAGAACGTCGATACCAGTCATATCCGGAATCTGCCAGTCCAGAACAAGCAGGTCGTAGCTCCGATGCAGAACTGCGCTCAGGAAATTTTGGCCGGTAGGGAAGCTATCGCAGTGATGCCCGCGCTCAGACAGAATTGACTGGATGTGCTGTGCCTGTTCGGTTTCATCTTCAAGCAAAGCAATACGCATTAAGCCTCTCCCGGAGTGTTGCTCTCTTGCCTGTTATGGAGCAGAGCGCTTGACGGACTACTCTGCTATATCAACCAATTATCACAAAATGTGGATCTGCCTTCAGTATCGTTATGTAGACTTGCGTAAACGGACTGCAGGCTTTCCGTTGTCGTCGTCCAGTGTTTGTCGGCAGCCCGGGAAATTACTGCAGCCCCAGAACCAGCCTTTTTTGCCTTTTCGCCGCACCAGGGGCGAGAAACAATGGGGGCAGGGAATGGGTTTTTGGCCAGTACCATCCTGGGGTGCGGCTTCCTCCAGTGGTCGGGTACCCCGGCAATCGGGGTAGCGGGTGCAGGCATAGAATCGGCCGAACTTGCCGTCCCGCTCCGTCATTGGGGCACGGCATTTGGGGCAATGGGGCCGGGCCTCGGCTGATTCTGTCCCGGCATGCTCGCAGTCCTGAGCGGGCTGGCCCTGGGGTTTGTCCAGAAAGGCGCGTATTTCATCTTTCAGGGTTTCCAGGAACTGCCTCGGGTCACCCTCTCCGCGCCGAATGCTTTCCAGATTGGCTTCCCATAATGCTGTGCGATCCGGTTTGCTGACCGATTTGGGCAGGGCGCCGATCAATGCTTTGGCTTTGTCGGTAGCCCGGATGTGTCGACTGTCACGGTATAGGTAATCCCGCTTGAAGAGGGTTTCGATGATGGAAGCCCGGGTTGCCTCGGTGCCCAGGCCATCGGTTTCCCGCAGGGTTTTTCTGAGTTCGGTATCGGTGACAAACCGGGCAATGTTGGTCATCGCCGATAGCAGGGTCGCATCGGTAAAATGCTGCGGCGGCTGGGTCTTCCGTTCAGTGAGGCTGCTATCTTCACAGAATACCGGCTCGCCTTTTTCCAGCCTCGGCAGGGGCGTCTTGTCCGGCTCGTTGCGCCCTTCCCGGAGTTTCAGTTCCAGCGCTTTCCAGCCGGGCTCCAGGATGGCGGTTTCCGTTGCGCGGAATTCGTGCTCTGACAATCGAACCGTCAGTTTGCCTTCCCGGTGCACGGCATCAGGGGCAAACTGCATCAGGTAATACCGGCTGATCAGGCCGTAGATTTTTTCTTCCGCTGCAGTGAGTTTGCCGTTGGGCGTGGGGCGACTGGTTGGAATAATGGCATGGTGGGCGTCGACCTGTTTATCGTTCCACGCAGCCGTCCGGCGATCGAGATCTGCGCCGCTACAGGCCTCCTGAAGATCGGGTGCGACCCGGGCAATGGCCCTTACCACCTGTTCCCGCTGGCCGTAGTGGCTCTCTGGTAGATGCCGGCAATCAGATCGAGGGTAGGTGATGAGCTGGTGACGCTCGTACAGGTTCTGGGCTGTATCCAGGACCTCTTTGGCGCCCATCCGGAACAATCGGCCTGCTTCGATTTGCAGGGCCGATAGGGAAAACGGCAAAGGTGGCGCTTCGGACCGATCCCGAAAGCGGGATTCGGTGATTGTGCCGGGGCGGCTTCGGACACTGTCGGCAATCTGTTCAGCAATTTCCCGATTCAGCAGGCGATTTTCTTCATCCAGATAATCCTGGAACTGTTCGTTGGGCAACCAACGGGCGGTGAAGCTTCGCTGGTCGGCTTCCTCTTCCTGAGCCTTGAATCGGGCTTCAATCCGGTAATAGGGCTTAGGCTGGAAGTTTTCGATGGTGTTGTCACGCTCAACCACAAGGCCAAGTACCGGGGTTTGGACCCGGCCAACGGAATAGACGCCTTGCTCCCCTTGTTGCTGGTAACTGAGCGTGTAGAAGCGGGTCAGGTTGATACCATACAACCAGTCTGCCCGTTGCCGGGCGAGCGCTGAATGGGACAGTCGACGGAAATCGCGGTTGTCTTTGGGGCTCTGTATAGCGCGAGATACGGCCGCTGGGGTCAGATCGTTGATTAGAATGCGCTGCACCGGTGCTCTGGTGCCGAAATAGCGGATAACCTCGTCTACCAGCAGTTGGCCCTCACGGTCCGGGTCGCCGGCATGAATAATGATCTGGGCCTGTCTAATCAGGGATTCCAAAACCTTGAGTTGCTGGCGCACGCTGTCCTTGGGCATGACTTCCCATTTGTCGGGAAACATGGGCAGGTCTTCCTGGCGCCATTTTTTCCACGCCGGGTTGTAGCGCGCCGGTTCTGCCGGTTCCAGGAGGTGGCCAATGCACCAGCTTACCGTGGCAGCATTTTCGCCGTTGCCACAACGTATCCAGCCCTGGCCTTTCTGGTGAGGGCCGGGGAGGGCGGCGGCGATGGCGCGGCCCAGGCTTGGTTTTTCGGCGATGTAGAGGTGCATGGGGTTTGGGTGTTTTGGAATCGGGATGGGAATGTGGCGCTTTGGCTCTGTAGTGTCAAGGCTCTCGGGTGTGTGCTGTATGTGTAGTAGACTGGTTGCTGTAGGGGAGGCGGCTGTGGCGATGGCTTTCCCAAAAGACGCCGTGAACCCATCCCTGGGGGCTTTGCGTTGCCATCCATGGCAACGCACACTTTTGGGAAAGCCATCGCCACACCCGCTTCTGACAACGTGCCATTCGCCTCTCTAGTTCAAATGCGGAGGCAGGAGTATTGAAACATGAAGATCCAGAACGCAATTGAAACCAAGCTGAACGAGGCCTTCGAGGCCCGTGTGCTTCAGGTGGAGAACGAGAGCCACAAGCACAGTGTGCCGCCGAATTCTGAAACCCATTTCAAGGTGACCCTGGTGTCGCCGGAGTTTGAGGGGCAGATGAAGGTGCGGCGGCATCAGGCGATTTACAAGGTGCTCGCCGAAGAGTTGGCGGGTCCGGTTCATGCGTTGGCGTTGCATCTATACTCACCGGAAGAGTGGGAGGCGACCGGTCACACTGCGCCGGAGTCTCCGAATTGTATGGGTGGGTCCAAGAAGGATCCGGTGATGGCGGCGCGGACCGCTCAGGGAGAGGGTTCATGAGTCAGTTTTTCCAGATTCATCCGGAGACGCCGCAGAAGCGTCTGATCAATCAGGCGGTGGATATTCTGCGTCGTGGCGGGGTGATTGTGTATCCCACGGATTCCGCCTATGCCATCGGCTGCCACCTGGGCGATAAGCAGGCAGCGGATCGGATCAAGCGGATTCGCAGGCTGGACGACAAGCATAACTTCACCCTGGTATGCCGGGATCTGTCGGACATCGGGGTGTACGCGAAGGTGGATAATACCCAGTACCGGTTGCTGAAGAATTTCACGCCCGGCCCCTACACGTTCATTCTGGATGCCACCAGTGAAGTGCCCCGGCGGCTGCTGCATCCGAAACGCCGCTCGGTGGGCGTAAGGGTGCCGGATAATGCGATTGTTCAGGAGCTGCTGGGTGAACTTGGTGAGCCAATCATGAGCAGCACCCTGATCCTGCCCGGAGAAACCGATCCGATGACAGACCCCTATGACATCCGGGAAACCCTGGAGCATGAGCTGGATCTGATTATCGACGGTGGTTTTTGCGGTATGGAAGCGACCACGGTGGTGGACTTTACTGGCGAGGCTCCGGTGGTTACCCGAGTTGGCAAGGGAGATCCAGCGCCGTTTGAGGTCTGATCTCCCTTCTGGATTATGCCCGGGCGTTCAAATTAAAGGCGTACGCCCGGCTATTTCCCGCAGCTTCCATTTGCTCAGCACTCACCGAGCGCCGCATGGTGTCGTAACGGTGTACCAGATCCTGCAGGCCATTGAACTGCTGGTTCTCGCTGATCAGTGTGTCCAGTAACGGGTTGTTCACGCCGTAGGCCTGGTTCAACTTGAGCGCATTATCCATGAAATGCAGGGTCGGCTCGGTGACGCTCAGGCGATTGAACGCTTCCTTGAAGTTCTTGTTCACGTTCAGGTCTTTTTCAATCTGGGCACGGGTGTTGTCGGCAATTTTCCCCTCTACCGTAACGCTTCCGTTTTCATTCTTGCTCACGTTCAATGCAGTTGCGGGGTGCAAATTGTATTCGGCAAGTTTGTGCCGCAGTGTCTCGCGAATGAAGGCAAGATCCTGCCCCACCGTTTGCTTGTAGTCTGCCATTGCCAGCCGCCGCGCTTTCAGGAGTGAGAGATCCGCCTCGGTGCTGTCAGAGGGCGTGAAACGGTCATCGCCAGATGTCGGTTCGGCTGCTACAGCTTTGGGCTGGGCCTTGCCAGTCGCGGCTTCCGGCGCTGTTGAAGGCGTCTGGCGCTTTTCCATGGCCTGCTGGAACTGGGTGCTCGCCCGGATCAGAGAGGTCAGTAGGGACATGGATGGGTTTCCTCCTTCGGTGAACCGGAGTGCGGTTTCCGAACAGTCTGCGTTGGACATAACGGATACTCGTTATCTAGCTCTGCAGCTTTCAGGCCAACTCCATCAAGTCCCTGCCTGAGGGCTCCCCTCTCTTGTTATGCAAATGACCTTTCCCGGATCTGATCTGGGTCAGGAAATAATTGACGCATATCTATAAAGTTTGGCGACAGTTAGTTGTCGCCATAAAACGTCAAAACAACTATAGGGCCGCGCGGCCTCGGTGTCGGATTACCATGAAAAAACACTACTCCATCCGCTTTCTGCTACTTGCGGCCCTGGCGGCTGCCTTCTCGCTGATTCTCGTGTTTACCGTGCTCTACAGCGCCGACTCCCAGCGTGATCATCTAGAAGAGTTCAGCCACAAATATGTGGACGGGCTGGCGAAATCCTACTTCGATGGGCTGAACACCATGATGGTCACCGGCACCATCGGTAATCGGGATGTGCTACGGCAAAAGGTGATGGCATCCGAGGATGTGCTGGATGTGCGGGTGATTCGCAGTGATCATCTGAACCGCACCTTCGGGGCTGGCAATGCATCGGAGCAGATAAGAGAGCCTCTGGATGAGAAAGCGCTGGCAGGCGAGAGGGTGGAAGCCTATTCCAACAATGAGGAGGGTCGCGTCTACACGCTGATTGAGCCGGTGATCGCTATGGAAAACTACCAGGGTGTGAACTGCCTGGGCTGTCACCAGGCCAAGGAGGGTGATGTTCTCGGTGCCATTCGGGTGGATTATTCCCTGGCGGATAGCGACGCCCGTTTGCAGCAACAACTTCTGACCAGTGGCGGCATCCAGGTGGCCATTTTTACTGCAGTGTTCTTCATGACCGCAGCCGCCTTGAGCCGACTGGTGTTTTCCCGCCTGCGGCGACTCCACGACCGTATGGATGAGATTTCCAGCAACTCGGATCTGACCATTGAGCTTGAGGTTACCCGCAACGACGAAATCGGTTCCGTCTCCCGCGCCTTCAACCGGATGATGGCGAAGATACGGGAGAGCATGAATACGGTAATGGACAATGCCGAACAGGTTGAGCAGGCGGCCAGAAGCATTGCTGGCAAGGCGGACACCACTGAGCGGGAAGTGCTCGCCCAACGCGACAACACCGATCAGGTGGCCAGCGCCACGACAGAGATGGCTGCATCGGCGGTTCAGGTCCGGGAAAACGCCATCCACACGACTCGCAAATCCGCAGATACCGCGGAATCCGCGAGCAAGGGGGAAAGCCTTGCCCGCAATGCAGTTGAGGGAATTGAAGCATTGAACAGCGAGGTCCAGAGCGGCGCGCAGCGCATTGAGCAACTGGATCAGCGGACAAGCCAGATGTCAGATATGCTGGAGGTGATTTCCAATATCGCCGACCAGACCAACCTGCTGGCGCTCAATGCCGCCATTGAGGCAGCGCGGGCCGGCGAGCAAGGGCGAGGTTTTTCGGTGGTGGCCGATGAGGTACGGGCTCTGGCCTCGAGAACCCAGGATTCAACGGAGGAAATCCGTAACACCATCAATGGACTCAAGGGCGAGGTCGTCGATTGTGTGGCCACCATGCGCCATGCCTCGGAAATGGCAGAGCAGCAGGTTTCAGCGATTCTGACCGTGGAGTCGGAGTTGCAGACGATTGCCGCTGCCGTGCGCGAGATTACCGATCTCAACCAGGAAACGGAGAGCGCCGCCAACGAGCAGAGCGATGTCTCCGAGTCCATCAATCATAACGTGATTGAAATCAGCCGCTCAGCAGAGCAGACCTCCGAGGATGCCAAGGAGACGGCGAGAATCGCCGGTGACCTGCTGGCCATGGCGGAGAATCTGAGGAAGACCATCGAACAGTTCCGGCTGAATCAGGTGGGCCATAAATAAAAAAGCGGCCCGGGGCTGACGAAAGGCTCAGCCTCGATGGTCGGAGACGAAGGGGTTGGTGGCTCGCTCCTGACCGAATGTGGACATCGGACCGTGTCCTGGAATGAACGCGACCTCATCTCCGAGCGGGAACAGCTGTTCCTTGATTGAGCGGATCAGTGTTGCGTGGTCCCCCTTGGGAAAATCCGTGCGCCCGATGGAGCCATGGAACAGCACGTCACCGACCAGCGCCAGACCGGATTCCTTGTGGTAAAAAACCACATGTCCCGGTGTGTGGCCGGGGCAGTGAAGGACTTCCAGGGTCTGGTTACCCACGGTGACCTGCTGCCCATCTTCCAGCCAACGATCCGGGCTGAAAACTTCCGGGGCCGGAAACCCGAACATCTGCGCCTGCTGGGGCAGGCCGACAATCCAGAAATTGTCTTCCTTCTGCGGCCCCTCAATGGGAATACCCAGCTCTTTGGACAGCTCCGCAGTTCCGCCGGCATGGTCAATGTGGGCATGGGTAAGCAGAATCTTTTCGACCGTTACACCTTCCTCGTCCACGGCGGCGCGGATCTTCTCAAGATCGCCGCCTGGGTCCACCACGGCTGCCTTGCGTGTCTTCTCGCACCAGATCAATGAGCAGTTCTGTTGGAAAGGTGTAACCGGGATGATTCTGTACTTCAGTGACATAGGTTTTCTCGAAAACAGGGGGGGGGATAGCTTCTTCGAATAGCTTACCACGCCAGCCAGATAACGTGGTGGGCACCCTTGCCCGGCCGCAGAGCCCTCACTGTGACCGCTTCAACAGAAAATCCGGCCCGGCGTAGCCTCTCGGTGAAGGCATGCTCCTGGCCGGCTGACCAGTAGGCGAGTATGCCGTCATGACGCAGGGCTTTCTGGGCGGCCGCAATGCCTTCCGGTGAGTAGATCCAGTCGTTTTCTTTGCGGGTCAGTCCTTCCGGACCGTTGTCGACATCGAGAAGGATGGCGTCCCACTCGCTGTTTGAATTTCTCAGTAATTCCGCCACATCACCGATGTGTACCCGGGCTCTCGGATCATTCAGCGGGTTGCCCGCTGCGGAGCCTAGCGGGCCACGATTCCAGGCTTCTACTTCGGGAACCAGCTCGGCAACCGTTACCTGCGCATCGTCTCCCAGAGCGGAGAGTGCTGCCGCCAGAGTAAAGCCCATCCCCAGGCCGCCAATCAATACTCGGGGAGCGGGTTGATCGGCAATGCGTTCGCAGGCCAGGGTGGCGAGGGCATCCTCCGAGCCGTGTATTCGGCTGTTCATCAGTTCGCCCGTGGCGCCAGCGATCTTGATAGAGAATTCTTCATTTCGCTGCAACAGACGCAACCGCGTTCCTTTGCCAGGGATGGTTGCAGTGCCGATTTCGGTGAAGCGGGCCATTGAGGAGTCCAGGTGTGGGTGAAAAGGGGCAGTTTAGCCTGATTGGCGCCAGGTGAATATCACAGACCGAAGATCGGGGTTGAGGGTATTGGTACCCCCGGCAGGACTCGAACCTGCTACCTTCCCCTTAGGAGGGGGACGCTCTATCCAGATGAGCTACGGGGGCATAATCGTGAGAAGGGCGGTATGATAGCGGGCTAAGCCCTGAGGCTCAAGGTGCGGCCCGGTTTCGGTGATTGTCACGGAGTGTGTTTTGCCAGACCCTTTCTCGTTAAGCGTGATTGTTCCTGTGTGGATGGAAGCGGAGGGTGTAACCGACACCCTGGAAGCGCTGCAACCTATTCGCGCCCGGGGGCATGAGGTGCTGGTGGTTGATGGCGGAAGCACCGATCGAACCGTTGAATTGGCTCGACCGCTTTGCGACAGGCTGGTTGTTTCAGAGCAGGGCCGGGCGCTTCAGATGAATGCAGGTGCGGCAGCGGCAAAGGGCGATCTTCTGTTGTTTCTGCATGCGGATACGCGCCTGCCGGAAAAGGCTCTGGGGCACCTGACGAGTTTTGTGCACTCGAGTCGGGCCTGGGGACGGTTCGATGTGCGGCTAAGCGGTGAGCGGCCGCTGTTCCGGGTTATTGCCTGGTTCATGAATCAGCGCTCCCGCCTGACGGGCATCTGCACGGGCGATCAGGCCATGTTTGTACGACGGGATACTTTCGAGGCGCTGGACGGTTTTCAGCCTATGCCGCTGATGGAAGATGTGGAATTTTCCCGTCGTCTTTGCCTGGTGTCCCGTCCCTTCTGTATAAACGAACCTGTCGTTACCGATAGCCGCCGTTGGCAGAAACACGGTGCCTGGCGAACGATTCTTCTTATGTGGCAACTGCGCTGGCGTTACTGGCGTGGTGAATCGCCAGAGTCTCTGGCCCAAATCTATCGATCGGATGTGCGCAATGCCCCAAAGTAACTTTCCGTCGGCGGTCTTTCTGCAGTTTGCCAAATGGCCGGAGGCTGGCCGGGTAAAAACCCGTTTGATGCCGGAGTTAGGCGCTGTGGGCGCACTTGATGCCCACATCCGACTTACGCTGGCGGTGCTGGATAACCTGTGTGCGACCGGCTACCCGGTAGAGTTCTGGTGGGACCGACCGGCTGATGATCGGCCCGGCGAGGCCGAATCGATTGTTGAAGAACTGGAAGGTGCAGGTCTGCATCAGGGCGTCCAGCAGGGCAGGACGCTCGGGGAGCGTATGCACCGCGCCCTCAGTCAGTCACTTGGGGATTACGAGCGGGCCCTAATTGTTGGCAGTGATTGCCCGTCGGTGGACCCGGATTATGCCCGCAAGGCGGTTGCCTGTTTGGCGGATTATGACGTCGTGCTCGGCCCGTCAGACGATGGCGGCTATGTGCTGATTGGGGCCTCCAGAGTGGCGGAGGGAATGCTCGACGACATTGCCTGGGGGACGCCCGAAGTTCTGACTCAAACCTGTGATCGACTGGAAGAGTCGGGGCTCAGCTATTGTTTGCTCGAGCCCCGCTGGGATGTTGACGAGCCCGAGGACTGGGCTCGTTTTCTGCGTACCTGCTAATGTTTTCAGCTGGCGGGTACCGGTGGCAGTTCCGTTAGCCTGCCCAAAGCCCGACTCGCCTCAAGGCCGTCTCCGCCGGTCACAACCTGCAGGCTCTGGTCTCGCTCCAGAACCGACTTCCGGAACGTTTCAAGCAGTGCCGCTTTACTCACGCCTCGCACCGCGTCGGCCAGTTGCTCACGGGAATCAAAGCTTTCCATGTCTCGATCAATCTCGCGCCAGTAGCGGCTGGAGATCTCGCTAAGTTGCCGGTCTTTCTCCAGCAGTTTGCTGATGACGGCCTGCTTTTCGCGTTCCAGACGCTCCGCTGTCAATGCTGACAAGGTCTCCTCGAAGCTGTTGGAAAACTCCTGCACGGCCTGGTCGATCTCTGCGCGCGTTGCCGACGGCGATTGCACCACAAACCCGAGGGCAGGCGTTTCCAGCATTTCGAAAGGCGTCGCGTATACGATATAGCCCAACTGGCGGTTGGTTCTTATTTCCTCATAGAACGGGCTGCTGATGATCTGGGCCAGCAGACGGAATCGGGCCCGTTCCTCGAAGCTGGTGTTGTCGCCCTGCATGTAGAGTGTATAGCCGGTGTCCGGGTGGTCTGCCTCAATGGAAACCTTGGTTTCATTGTCTGGCAACTGACGTACCTGACTGCGGTCTACCTCGGTCAATTCACTGTTGCCCAGAACAATCGCGTTAATCTGCCGCGCCAGGTTCAGGGCCGAGGCTTCCGTGAGATTTCCATGGGCCAGCATGACCGGGTCCACCTGTGAGAGCAGGGCCTCCGAGAAGGAGTTCAGTTCATCGAAGCTCACTTCCCGGGCAGCCTTGAGCTTGGCGTCAGTAGGCCAGGCACCCTCGATAAGGGACGTCTGTACGAACTCTGAGGTCTGTTCCACCGGGCGGTCCTTGGCCTTGTTCTGAAGGCCGTCAATCAGCTGTTGCCGGGCGATTTCAAAACGTTGCTCCGTTAGCTCTGGTGTAGCCACCTGAAGCAGTATCCGATTCATCAAGGTATGGAGTTTATCGTTGTAACCGCCGACACGAACCGTGATACCCCTCAGATGAGGGTAAACACTGTAATCCAGGCCCGCGAGGCTGGCGGAGTAAGCCCAGGCATTCAGATTAGTATTGATGGTGTCTACCAGCAGCTGGGTCAGAACGTAGCTGCGGGCCGAAGCCCGGGTGGCTGGCGTTCGCAGACCCACGAACACATTGGCTTTCGGGGTATCAAACCGGGTGTCCCGGGCAAACCAGACATCCATTCCTTCAAGTGCGCCGAGTCTTGTCGGCTGGTCCATCGTGCTTCCCGATACCATCGCCAGATCTTCCGGTACGAAGGGGTTTTCAGGGGGTAAACGCAGCTGGGCCGAGAGCTCTGGGAGGCTCCGAGCCGTGAGCTTTTCCGGGTTCAGGGCTTCCCGAGTCCAGGCGGCGTTGTACCAGTCGGTGCGATTCGGATTCTCCAGTTCAGGTTCTGGTGCCAGAACGAAGGCAAGCAGGTTTTCCGGTGTCAGTTTGTCCAGAATGTCGCGATACTGCTCCGGTGCAAAGCGCTCAACCAGCCAGGGAGCCCGAAGTACGTCTTCCGGCGGATAGTCCTGCAGGTAGCGAGAGAGACGCATCGCCTCATGCAGGGGGTTACCCTGCTCGCGGAACCGGAAGTCTATTCGTGCAAGGTTCTGCATCTCGAGGAAGCGCTGCTCGCTGATTCCTCTCTGGCGAACCTTTTCAATGTACTCGAATACCAACGGCAAAATGTCCTCATGGCGAGCTAGCCCCTCTGGTGTCAGGGAAATGCTGATCTCGAGGGTGGCGTTTTCACCGGTATCCATGCCCAGACCTGCGGAGAGGCTCTCGGCCAGACCGGCCTTTTTAAGTACATCGAAAAGACTGCCTGGGCCCTCATGGCCAAGCAGGTTGGCCACGTAGCTGACGGGCTTGGTGCGGTAGTTTTCTTCCTGGGATGGAATCGGGAAGGTAAGCGACAGGCTGCGAACATCCTTGAGCGCTTCTGCTGTTACCTTGGCCGGGAGGTCCTCCGCCCGGTAAAGGCTGGCCACATGGCGTTTGGTTTCGAGGTTTCGGTTTTCGATGGCATCGAACCGGCCTCGCACCATGGATTCCAGTTCGTCCAGGGTTTGCGGCCCGTAAACCGCCAGGCTCATGATGTTCGAGGAGTAGTGCTGCTTCCAGAACTCGATCAGGTCAGGCCGGAGCGGATTATCTTCGGTGTTCTCCAGGGTGCTGAGGTTGCCCACCGCAAACTGGCTGAAGGCGTGGTCGGGATTACTGGCGGCTTTTTTTACGGAATAGAATCGGCGCCCATCGTCTTTCTGTTTGGCGCTGAATTCCGAGTGCACGGCGTTGCGTTCACGGTCCACCAGTTCGGCGGTAAACAGGGGTGCGGAGAACTGCTGCGCGAATCGGTCCAGGGCCGGTTCCAGAAATTCGGCCTGAACATCGAAGAAATAATTCGTGTCCTGGAATGCAGTGAAGGCATTGTGCTGGCCGCCATGGCTCTTGATGAACTGCTGGTATTCCCCTGGATCCGGATATTTCTCGGTTCCAAGGAACAGCATGTGCTCCAGGAAGTGGGAGAGTCCTTCCCGATCCGCCGGATCGTCCCCGCTACCGACGGCAACGTTCATCGAGGCAGCCGCTTTGTCGGCATCCTGATCCGAAACCAGAATCACCTTCAGGGCATTATCCAGTTCGATGAACCGGTACTGGTTATCGTCATTGGGGCTCTTCTCCGGAATCTGGGCTGCAAAAGCAAGGGTGCTGAACAGCACAAGTGTCAGCAGGGAAAACAGGCGTGATATCGGGTTCTGCATTGAGTTCTTCCTGACGGTGCGTGTGTTCATAGGTTCTCTGTGATTCGGAGAAGAGTTTCGTGTATCAGTGCATCGGCGCGCTGCGTGTGCTCTCTGGTTGCTGGTCCAATGTTTTACGAGCGAGATCCGCGGCTTTCTCACCGTCCAGCTGGCCAGAGGCGATACGCTCCAGAACCGTAGCCATGATGGCGACGGACTGTCGGTAATCGGCAAACTCGGCCTGGAAGGCATGATCAATGGCCTCGTAGACCGCCTGGATTTTCTCCTCGCGGGAACCTGCGTTTTCGGCGGTGTCGTTTATGGCCCTCAAACAGGCTCGGGCAATGGAAATGTATCGTTCTGCGTTGGGATTGTCTTTCTGCATGATTGGTGGTTCCGAAGATCGGTTTTCCTGTGAAAAGAAGAGATGCCAGAAGGCGCGATAAGTTCCCGATTATGTCATTGCTGGCGGGCGCTTTCATTGCTTTGCGGTAATCCGGAAATTGGGCATGCATGGGCCAATTCCTGTGCTAGTCTCAAAAGCATTGTGTCGGCGAACCGGACAGGCCCGTTGAGCGTTCGGGAGAAAATTTTTAGAGTAATAGCTCTATGCAAAACAAAGGCTTACAGAGTAAAAACTCTAAAAAAGTTCGATACATGAAGGTTGCAATTAAGTACAATGCCGGCGTTTCCGGAAAACTCTAAGACTTTAGTCGTATGAGTGCCGGCATGGATAGACAACAACAGAGCAATAGGCAGGGTGGAAGATCGATGAATTATTTCCTGACGGGTGGCACCGGATTTATTGGCCGTTTCCTCGTGGAGAAGCTTCTGGCACGTGGGGGTACTGTCCACGTTCTGGTGCGTGAACAATCCCATGACAAGTTGGACAAATTGCGCGAGCGGTGGGGTGCGGATGAAACCCAGGTGAAGGCTGTCATAGGCGACCTGACCAGCAAAAATCTGGGTATTGACGCCAAGACACTGAAAGCCCTGAAAGGGAAAATCGACCACTTCTTTCACCTCGCCGCCGTGTACGACATGGGGGCAGACGAAGAAGCTCAGCAGGCGACCAACATCGAGGGCACTCGGGCTGCGGTGAGTGCTGCCGAGGCAATGGGCGCCAAACACTTCCATCACGTGTCTTCCATCGCGGCTGCCGGGCTGTTCAAGGGGATTTTCCGCGAAGACATGTTCGAGGAAGCCGAGAAGCTGGACCATCCTTACCTGCGCACCAAGCACGAATCTGAAAAGGTGGTTCGGGAGGAATGTAAGGTTCCCTTCCGCATTTACCGCCCGGGCATGGTAATTGGTCATTCTTCCACCGGCGAAATGGACAAGGTGGATGGCCCCTACTACTTCTTCAAGATGATTCAGAAAATTCGCCATGCGCTACCCCAGTGGGTGCCGACCATTGGTGTCGAAGGCGGGCGCCTGAACATTGTGCCGGTGGATTTCGTAGTTAACGCCATGGACCACATTGCCCACCTTGAGGGTGAAGACGGCAAGTGCTTCCACCTGGTGGACAGTGATCCGTACAAGGTTGGCGAAATCCTCAATATCTTTAGTGAGGCGGGGCACGCACCCAAGATGGGGATGCGGATTGATTCCAGAATGTTCGGCTTTATTCCGCCGTTCATTCGCCAGAGTCTGAAGAATCTTCCGCCCGTGAAGCGGCTGACCTCGGCAATCCTCGACGACATGGGCATTCCGCCCTCCGTGATGTCATTCATCAATTACCCGACCCGGTTCGACGCCCGTGAAACCGAGCGCGTTTTGAAAGGCACCGGTATTGAAGTGCCCCGGCTGCCGGACTACGCGCCGGTGATCTGGGACTACTGGGAGCGCAATCTGGACCCGGACCTGTTCAAGGACCGCACGCTCAAGGGCACGGTTGAAGGTCGCGTGTGCGTAGTGACAGGTGCAACGTCCGGTATCGGTCTGGCCACGGCGCAAAAACTGGCAGACGCTGGCGCCATCCTGGTGATCGGCGCCCGGAAACTGGAGCGTCTGAAGGAAGTGACCGCGGAGCTGGAGTCTCGCGGAGCGAGCGTGCACGCCTATCCGTGCGATTTCTCCGACATGGACGCGTGCGATGAGTTTGTGAAGACCGTTCTGGATAACCACGGCCACGTGGATGTGCTGGTCAACAATGCCGGGCGTTCCATTCGCCGGTCACTGGACCTGTCGTTCGATCGATTCCACGATTTCGAGCGCACCATGCAGCTGAACTACTTCGGTTCCGTGCGCCTGATCATGGGCTTTGCGCCGAAGATGCTGGAGAACCGCCGAGGGCACGTAGTGAACATCTCGTCTATCGGGGTGTTGACCAACGCGCCCCGATTCTCGGCCTACGTGGCGTCCAAGTCTGCCCTGGATGCATTCAGCCGTTGCGCTGCTGCGGAGTGGTCAGATCGCAACGTGACCTTCACCACCATCAACATGCCGTTGGTGAAGACCCCGATGATTGCGCCGACCAAGATCTACGATTCGGTGCCTACCCTGACGCCGGACGAGGCCGCAGGCATGGTCGCTGACGCGATTGTTTATCGACCGAAACGCATCGCGACTCGTCTCGGGATTTTTGCCCAGGTGCTGCATGCCCTGGCACCCAAGATGGGCGAGATTGTCATGAACACCGGTTACCGGATGTTCCCGGATTCACCTGCCGCCGCCGGCAGTCGATCCGGCGAGAAGCCGAAGGTGTCCACAGAGCAGGTGGCTTTCGCCGCCATCATGCGGGGCATCTACTGGTAACGTGGTAGCGCCTGAATCGAGTGGGAGGGGAGTTACTTCCCCTCCCATTTCAATTGGTTAAACAAGATTCGCCTCTTTTTTGAGTTGTTCTGGGCTAAAGAAAACCTGCCGATAGCCGATGGTTAACATAAGAACAATATAAAAGAAGGGCTATTGATGACTCTCAAGAAACGTCTTTTGCTGACCTTGCTGCTGGTTGGCCTGCTTCCCGTCATTGCCATCTCGTTTTTTAACGCCGAAATTGCCCGACAGAGCCTGACGGAACAGGCGTTGCAACAACTCTCTATTGCGGCTACCAACAAGCAGCATAGTGTTGAAGATTATCTCAGCACTATTGCCCGGCAGCTGAAAGCCATGGCCAATAATCGCGGGACCCGAACGGCGGCCCAGGGGTTTGGTTTGGCATTTCAGAATTACGAAAAACTGGTACAAGAGGAGCAGTCGACCTTACGAGAAAACGTCGAGGCTTATTATCAGCAGAATTTCTTGCCACCCTTACAGCAAAATGGTGGTGCTAAGGGACGTTCAGCCTCGGATTTCGTTGCATCCCTCAGCAAAAACAGCCTGGCTCTGCAGATGGGTTACATCGTGGACAACCCGAATCCTGTGGGGCAGAAAGACGAATTGGTATCGGCCGACGTCCATATCGCGCAGTTTTATAACACCCTTCACAAACAGTGGCACACCTCGTTCAAGGAGTTTCAGGAGGCGTTCGGCTACTACGATATTTATCTCATTGATGCCGATACAGGCCATGTTATCTATTCCGTAGCCAAAGAGGTTGATTTTGCTACCTCCCTGAAAGACGGTCCCTACGCGGATTCCGGCCTTGCGGCAGCTTATCGTCAGGCGGTGTCTGACGGACAGGATACTGCTCCGACTTTTGTTGATTTTACTCGGTATGTACCGTCCTACGGTGCGCCCGCCGGATTTGTGGCAACCCCCATATATTCCGAAAAGGATGAGCGGCTGGCCGTGCTGGCCTTCCAGTTCCCCATCGACAGCCTGAACAACATCATGATGGAGCGAGATGGCATGGGCGAAACCGGGGATGCCTATCTGGTGGGGCCGGATAACCTGATGCGGTCAGACTCATACCTGGATCCGGAAAACCGCAGCGTTGTCGCTTCCTTTGCCGACCCGGAGAATGGGCGCATAAGTTCGACATCGGTGGATGAAGCTCTGGCTGGGAATTCCGGTGAAGGCGTGGTTACGTCCTACCGGGGCGAACCAGTGTTTTCCGCCCACAGGCCAGTTGCTGTAGGCGGGTTGAACTGGGCGCTGGTGGCGGAGATCAGCGAAGACGAGGCCTTGGCGCCCGTGCGTGAAATGTGGACGCTGGCCGCGATAGCCATTGCTATTGTGATCCTGGCTGTAGTGGCCGTGGCGGTCTGGACCGCAGTGCGGATCATGAAACCCCTCGGCAGAGACCCGGCCGAATTGCAGGCACTGGCGGAGCAGGTGGCTGCGGGTAATCTGGTCATTGATTCGTCCGAAAGTGACAGGGCAACGGGTGTTTACGGCTCCATGCTCAAAATGGTGTCGGACCTGAAAGAAGTGATCTTCAGGGTCGAGGAGGCTTCCCAGCGCCAGGCCAGTGCATCTGAACAATTGTCGGGTACTTCCTCACATACTCTGGAGAGTGTGAATCAGCAGGCAGAGCAGACTGAGCAGGTGGCGTCGGCCATTGAGGAAATGTCCTCCGCCATTAACGAGGTGTCCCAGAACACCGCGGAATCGGCAGCCAGCGCCAAGCGCACTCATGAGGCGGTCAGCCGCAGCGCAGCCGAGGTGGAATCCTCCGCTGATGACACCCGTGCTATGGCCAGGGAACTGGAGGAAGCTGAGGCCGGCATAGAGGACTTGCGAAAGAATATGGAATCCATCACCAGGGTTCTGGATTCGATAAAGTCCATTGCCGACCAGACCAATTTGCTGGCTCTGAATGCCGCCATTGAAGCGGCCCGGGCCGGTGAACAGGGCCGGGGCTTCGCGGTGGTTGCGGATGAGGTGCGCAGCCTGGCCCAGAATAGCCAGAATGCGACCGAGGAGATCAGTAGTTCCATCGAAACTCTGGTGAATTCGTCGGAGCGTGCTTCACAGGTGGTTACCCGCTGCAGCGTCCAGGCCAGCGGTATTTCCGAGCGGGCAGGAGCCGTTGTATTACAGCTTCGCGAGGCAGTGGACGAGGTCACCCGGATGTCCGGTATGGCGGAGCAGATTGCGACTGCATCCGAAGAGCAATCAGCCACAGCCGAAGAAGTAACGCGCAACGTATCTACAATTGCAGAAAAGTCCGTTGAGACCAAACAGGCCATGGCCCAGATATCAGAAGCCAGTGGTGACCTGGCCGAGTTGTCTCATCAGCTCAAGGATTCGCTGTCCCGGTTTAAAGTCAGCTGAGTACCAGAAGGCGTTGAAATCTTAGGCCATGCTCGGCACACAAATAAAAACCCGCTACGGCGGGTTTTTTTAATGGCGGTTACTCGGTCTCTTCGGGGATCACCGGAGGTGGAAAGCCGCCCAGCTCTTTCCATCGATTCACAATGCCGCAGAACAGGTCCGCAGTCTTTTCCGCATCATAGGCTGCGGAGTGGGCTTCCTTGTTGCTGAACGGAATGCCCGCAAGCTTGCATGCCTGGGCCAGAACGGTGTGGCCGTAGGCCAGGCCGGCCAGAGTAGCGGTATCGAAAGTGGAAAAGGGATGAAATGGATTGCGCCGGATATCTGCTCGCAGTGCGGCCGCAAATATAAAATTGTGGTCAAAGGTGGCGTTATGTCCCACCAGAACGGCCCGCTTGCAGTCGTGGTTTTTCACCGCCTTGCGAATGGGACTGAAGATTTCACTGAGACCTTCCCGCTCGGGAACCGCTTCACGCTCTGGATTCCACGGATCGATGCCGGTGAAATCCAGGGCGGATTGCTCCAGATTGGCGCCTTCAAAGGGATCAATCTGCTGTACGTGGGTCTCCGCTCGCCGCACCCAGCCGTCGTCGTCCATGGTCAGTATTACCGCCGCCACCTCCAGCAGGGCATCCCGCTCGGGATTGAATCCGGCGGTTTCCACGTCGACGACAACGGGTAGAAATCCGCGGAAGCGGCGGGACATGGGATGCGGTGGTTTGTTTTCGTCAGTCACTCAAGCTCCGGTCTTGGCCGTGTGTGAGAAGGAATAGATCAGGTTTACGCCAGTCGCCAGTGAACGGTTTCACCGGCCTTCAGGGGCACTATGGTTCCGTCAGCCAATGGCAGCTCCGCCGGCATGGTCCAGGGTTCGCGAACCAGGGTAATGGTATCGGTGTTGCGCGGCAGGCCATAGAAGTCAGGGCCGTTGAAGCTGGCGAATGCCTCAAGCTTGTCCAGAATGCCAAGCTCTTCAAAAATATCCGCATACAGGCCGATGGCGCCATAGGCTGAGTAACAGCCAGCACAGCCGCAGGCAGCCTCCTTGCGATCCTTGGCATGGGGAGCAGAATCCGTGCCCAGGAAAAAGCGTTTGTCGCCGCTGGCTACTGCGTCCCGCAACGCCTTCTGATGGCGGTTGCGCTTCAGAATTGGCAGGCAATAAAGGTGCGGTCTAATGCCGCCGACCAGCATATGGTTGCGGTTATACATCAAATGCTGGGGCGTCAGCGTCGCGGCAAGGTTGTCGCCGGTGTGCTGCTGGACAAACTCGGCGGAATCGGCCGTCGTAATATGTTCCAGCACAACCTTGAGATTCGGGAAAGCCTCCAGGGTGGGGGCCAGGACCCGCTCGAGAAACACCTTTTCACGGTCAAAGATATCGATATCGGCGTCGGTTACTTCACCATGAACCAGAAGAAGCATGCCGCAGTCTGCCATTGCTTCCAGCACGGGATAGATGTTCCGTATATCCTTCACTCCGGAGTCGGAGTTCGTTGTCGCGCCCGCCGGGTAAAGCTTGGCGGCCACAACACCGATGGCTTTGGCCTCGCGGATGGTTTCCGGTGTCATGCTCTCGGTCAGGTACAGGGTCATCAACGGCTCGAAGGCGGTGCCTTTGGCAGCCGCGAGAATCCGCTCCCGATAGGCTGCGGCATCAGCGGCGGTTGTGACCGGTGGCACCAGGTTAGGCATGATGATGGCGCGGCCGAAGCAGGCCGCTGTGGCCGGTACCACGTCGCTAAGAATGTCACCATCCCGAACGTGAAGGTGCCAGTCGTCGGGCCGGGTAAGAGTAAGCTTTTCTGTCATGGCAGTTGTCCGCAATACCTTATGCGAGGCGTGCTGTGGGGCCCTGGAGGATAGAGCCCCGAAAAATTTGGCGAATTATACCAGAAGGCGCCGGCGATTGTTTTCCGGCCGGAGCTAAAGAAAGGCAGACGCGGGCCGTTAAGCAATCAGAATCTGTTAACTACCGGACACTGATGGCACGTACTATGGGATTCCGCCTCGGAACACGTCTCAATACACTGCTGGCTTGCAGTCTTCCTGTGCTGCTTTTGCCGGCTGCCGGGCAGGCTGCCAGCTATGGTGCCGGTATCGAGAATAGCCAGTGGTATCTTGCCGAATCGGTATTCGAGTGTCGCCTGGTGCACGAGGTTCCCGGTTACGGTCGGGCCGTGTTCAATCATCGCGCGGGTGAAAGTCTGAGCTTTTTCCTGGAGTCTGATTCGACACCAATGCGACCAGGGCGGGGGAGTCTCGTGGTGGAGGCACCGGCCTGGCGTCCGGGTGTGGCGCCGAAGCCCCTGGGCACGGTCAATGTGTCGGATGATCGCCGCCAGGTCTCCCTGGACACACGCCAGGCCTTTGTTGTTGCCCACGGCCTGCTGGAGGGTATGCGCCCCACGGTTACCCGGGAATCCTGGTTTGATGGTCGTCCGGTGCGGGTGCAGGTGTCCAATATCAATTTTGCTGGTGAATACCAGCGCTATCAGCGCTGCACGTCGAATCTCTTGCCGGTGAACTTTGATCAGATTCAGCGTTCAAGGGTGCCCTTTACCAGTGGCAGCACTCAACTGTCTGACGCCGACAGGCAGTTGCTGGACAATATCGTGCGCTACGTGAATGCCGACACCACGGTTGAGAGAATTTTCGTGGATGGCCACAGTGACAGCATTGGCAGTCGTATCGACAACCGCGCGCTTTCCGAAGATCGTGCCAACGTGGTGGCCGACTACCTCAAGGCGAGCGGTATTGATGAAAACATGATTACCGTTCGGGCCCACGGTGACCAATACCCGGTATCCAACCGGCCGGCGGATAACCGCCGCACCAATATCCGCTTGCAGAGGGCAGGTGATCGCCCGGAGCTTCAGCAGGCCAACGGGTATGGCGGTGAGCCCCGGGGATAATCGCTTTCAGTAAACTGAGTTCAATACTTCCAGATGGGCGTTTACGCTTTCTGCCAGGGCCCTCAGGTGGTATCCGCCCTCCAGCGTTGAAATGATGCGGTCGTTGCTGTGCTCACGTGCAACAGACACGATCATTTCCGTCAACCAGCGGTAGTCGTCGGTATCCAGATTCAGTTCCGCCATCGGGTCCAGTCTGTGGGCATCAAAACCCGCGGAAATCAGGATCAGTTGGGGTTTGAATTCATTCAGCCGCTTCAGCCAGCCTGCCTCCACTTGCTTTCGATATTCTTCAGACGAGCAGTTCGCATCAATCGGAATGTTGACGATGTTGTCGGCTTGCCGGTGAACGTGGGAGTGCGGGTAGAACGGGTGCTGAAAGCTGGAGCACATCAGGATTCGCTCGTCACCACCAACAATGTCCACGGTTCCGTTGCCCTGGTGCACATCGAAATCAATGATTGCGACCCGTTCAAGGTGATGGAAGGTGAGAGCGCGCATGGCGGCGAGGGCAACGTTATTGTAGAAACAGAACCCCATGGATTTCGCTCGCTCGGCATGATGGCCGGGTGGGCGCGCGCAAACAAAGGCGTTGGTTACCTGGCTACTCATAACCATATCCACGGCCTGGACGTTGGCGCCAGCGGCAAGGCGGGCTGCCCGCAAAGTGTCCGGCATCATGGCCGTATCCGGATCGGTAAACACGCGGCCCCTTGTGGGTTGCATCAGATCGAGTTGATGCAGGTACTTTTCGGGATGCACCGTCAATAACTGGTCCCGGGTGATCTCTTCCGGCCTCACCCAGTCGAGCTTCTGATCAAGACCGGTATCAGCCAGGTAGCTGATGATCGCCGCCAGACGCTCAGGGCTTTCCGGATGCTCCGGCCCCATGTTGTGTTTCATGAAGTCATCGTGGGAAAAGAATGCCGTGGTCATACGTCTCGAACTGCCTTCGATGTGCTTATATTTTCTTCAAGCTTATCAGGGAAAACTGCCTGATGCCGTGTTTCTTTGGTCTTATAGGGACGATAGCCATTTCACATCGGGGAATCAGGGCCTAAGATAAGGGTTACACTCATAAGTAACCTGTTTTATTACATTTATTCGCCAACGGCCTGCCGGCCACTCACATAGGAGAGTCAGCTTGAGCACCCGGTATCTGGAGAGCCTTTTCAATCCCGCGTCCATTGCGGTGATCGGTGCGTCGGAGCGGGCAGACAATCTTGGCGGCATGGTATTGCGGAACCTGATGGGGGGCGGTTATCCGGGGCGCCTGCTGGTGGTCAACCAGAACGATTACGACAACGTGCACGGTGTACCCTGCGTCAAGAAAGTCTCCAAAATGGACTTTTCCCCGGATCTGGCCATCATCTGCACGCCGCCGGATACTGTGGCCAAGACCATCAAGCGGCTCGGGGAAGCCGGGGTGCGCACCGCCATTGTCATGACCGGTGGCATGTCCCGTACTCACAGTAAAACCGGTCAGCCTTTGATGTATTCTGTGCGCGAGGCCGCCAGGGAAACCGGGATCCGGGTGCTCGGCCCCAACACGATTGGTTTGATGGTTCCGGCACGTAGCCTGAACGCCACCTATGCCCACATGGGCGCGATCCCGGGACGGGTTGCTTTCGTAGGCCAGTCCGGCACCATTGCCAGTTCGGTTATAGACTGGGCCTTTGCCCGGGGGGTGGGGTTTTCCTACTTCCTGACTCTCGGCGATGGCATGGATATCGATCACGACGATCTGATCGACTATCTGGCGCAGGACACCCAGACCCGCGCGATTCTTCTGCACATCGAGAACATTCCGAATGCCCGGCGGTTTATGTCGGCGGTGCGGGTAGCCTCCCGCACCAAGCCAGTGATCGCAGTAAAATCCGGGCGGGTACCGGAATCGGAGTGGTTTCCCCACGATCTGCCGGCCGGTTTGAAGCGCAGCGATCCGATATACGATGCCATGCTCCAGCGGGCCGGTGTGCTTCGGGTGGACGGTCTTGGCCAGATGTTCGATGCGCTCGAGACGTTAACCCGGATGCGGCCATTGCGCCGGGAAAGCCTGGCGATCATGGCCAACGGGGTTGGCCCGGGGGTGTTGGCCGTGGACCGCCTGGCGGACCTGGGCGGCGAGCTGGCGGAGTTGTCGGATGCCAGTATCGAGGCCCTGGCCGAGCTGCTGCCACCTTACTGGACCCGCAAGAACCCGATCGATCTCAACTACGATGCTTCCCCGGAGTTGTATGGGCGGGCGATCAAGATTCTTGCCAAGGATCCGGAAGTGGCAAACGTTCTGGTGATGTATGCGCCAAGTCTGACAGAGGACAGCCTCCAGATTGCTGACGCTGTGGTACAGGCTTCCAAGGGCACCCGTCTGAACGTGTTCACCTGCTGGCTGGGCCAGAGTACGGTCATGGATGCGCGGGAAGAGTTTTACCGGGCCGGGCTGCCGTCGTTCTTCAATCCCGAAAAAGCCGTCATGGCGTTCATGCAGCACGTGCGTCATCAGCGTGTTCAGCGGCTGCTCACGGAAACACCCGAGTCCTTTACCGATCACTTTGCAGACCGAACCCACACCCGTCATGTGGTCAGCCGGGCATTGCGCTCTGGCCGGTATCATCTGTCGAACCGGGAAGCCCGGGATCTGGTGAGTGACTATGGCATTAGCACCATCGACACCATGTACTGCGACGATATGGAAGAGGTCCTCGAGGTTTTCGCAGTTGAGCGGCGTCCCATCGATATCACCATCATCCATGAGCAGGCCTGCCATCCTTTCCTCGACCTGAGTCCTACCCAGCGCCGATACAAGGGCACGGTTCAGAAGCTCAACAGCGAAGCGGCCATCATGGACTCCTGCCGCTACCTGATGGAGGAATACCAGAGCCACTTTCCGGGCAGTGGCTTCCTCGGCTTCGCTGTTCAGCGTTCCTATCAGCACGTGGGCGGGATTGAGTTCAGTGTTGGTATTACCCGGGATCCGTTATTTGGCCCCCTGGTGGTATGTGGCGCAGCGGGCGCCCAGATTAACGTGATGACCGACCGGCAGATTGCACTGCCGCCATTGAACATGGTGCTGGCCCGGGAGCTTCTGCGCCGGACTTATATGTACAAGCTGTTGAAAGAACACAGCCTGAAGCCGGAAGAGGATATCCGGGCGGTGTCCGAGACGCTGGTCACCCTCTCCCAGATCGTCATCGACATTCCCGAAATACAGGGTCTGGAGATTTCGCCGCTGCTGTTCAACGAGCAGGGGGCCGTGGCTGTGAATATCGCCATCAATCTGGCCGACAAGCCAGGCCGGCCGATTATCCAGCCATACCCGCGCGAACTCGAGGAGTGGATTGTACTGCCGAAGTCCGGGCGGCGGGTCATCATCCGGCCGGTACTGGCCGAAGATGAGCCCGCGCACCGGGCGTTTCATGAGCTACAGTCGCCAGAATCCATCCGCTACCGCTTCTTCCAGTACCGGAAGCACTTCTCCCGGGAAGACGTTGCCCAGATGGTGCAAATCGACTACGACCGGGAAATGGTTTTTATTGCCAACGCGCCGAGGGAAGACGGAGAAGGTGAGGAAACCCTGGGCACCGTGCGCACCTGGACTGACGCAGACAACCTGCAATGCGAGTTCGCGGTCATGGTGCACGATAAAATGAAGGGAGAGGGCCTGGGCGTCGCCCTGATGCAGAAGATGATCGATTACTGCCGTTCCCGGGGCACCATGGAAATGGTTGGCAACGTGTTGCCGGACAATCGCCCCATGTTGCAGCTTGCGGAACACCTGGGCTTCGAGATCAAGTTCAATATCGAAGAGGAGGTGATGGACCTGCGGCTGGTTCTGAACGAACCGGAAAAGGACTGGCAGAGAGAGCGCCTGGGCAAGAGCGCCCATTGAGCGGTAAGGGGAAAGACGGGGTCAGATTGATTATGCACCTGACCCCGGGGTATCAGCTTTATTCTTCGACAATCGCTGAACGGTCTTCACCACCCAAGGCTTCGAGAAGCCCCGGGATCAAGCGGGACAGCTCCAGGGTCATCAGCGTGAAGGCTGCATCAAACTTGGCAACGGCATCATCCACATCGACGTCGTCCAGTTGGTCCTGGAGTGTTTCGCCGAATTTCAGGCGACGGATGCCCAGCTCTTCATCCAGCACGAAGGAGACGTTGTCGTCCCAGGTCAGTGACAGCTTGGTCACCTGCATGCCCGCATCCAGATGGTTGCGGATTTCATCGGCTTTCAGGTCCAGGCCTTTGCAGCGCACCACACCACCATCTTCAGACGGATCTTTCAGCTCGCATTCACTGCCCAGAACCACCTTGCCAGGCAGATCGACGGATTCGTTCAGCCAGCCGGTGAAGGTAAAGGCAGGCGCCTGCTCCACGGCGGGCGGACGAACCGGCAGCGAGCCAAGGCTCTTGCGCAAGGTGGAGGCCAGATCTTCCGCCTGTTTGGCGGAGCCGGCATCCACTACCAGGACACCGTCCAGGGGCGCGAGGTAGGCGAAGCAGCGGCGATTTTTGGAGAAGGCCTGGGGCAGCATCTCCAGCATCACCTGTTCCTTGATTTCATCCTTTTCTTTGCGGCGGACCTTGCGGCCCTGCTCGAACTCGATAGCCTCCGCTTTCTCTTCCACGGCTTCCTTCACCACCGGGCCAGGAAGGATTTTCTCTTCTTTGCGCAGGGCAATCAGGTGATAGCCGTTAGCACTGTGAACCAGCTGTTCGCCATGCTTGCCCAGGGATGGAACCCAGCCCTGGCGGCTGGTTTCCTGGGGGCCGCAGGGTTTGAAGGCGTCGGCCTGCAGTTTTTCTTCCAGCTCTTCGGCGGAGATATCAAACGGTTTGGTAAAACGGAATACGCGGGCGTTGCGAAACCACATCAGGGCTGGTCCTTGTCGTTCATATTTGCATGATCTCTACGAGTACGGTCTTGATAATAAAGCCCACAACGCCGGCGCCCAGCACCGTAAACAGGGCGATGGTGCCGAATCTTCCGGCCTGGGATTTCTTGGCCAGGTCCCAGACGATGATACCCATCCAGACAATCAGGCCGGTCAGAAAAACCAGCATGGCGATCTGGGAAAACACTGCTTCGTTCATTGCTTACTCCGATGTCAACGTGGATTACTGTTCATCCCGCAGGAAAACCCAGTTGTTCTTATCGGATTGGTCTTCGCTGAAGTAATAGCCTTCGAGGTTAAAACCTTTGAGGTCGTCGGCCTGGGTAATGCGGTTCTGGATGGCAAATCGGCACATCAGGCCGCGGGCTTTCTTGGCGTAGAAGCTGATCATCTTGTACTGACCATTCTTCCAATCCCTGAATTGGGGGGTAATCAGCCTACCTTCAAGGTCTTTCTTCTTTACACTTTTGAAATACTCGTTGGAGGCCAGGTTTACCAGCACGCCGTCGTCGTCTGCCAGCAGCCGGTTGATCTCGTCAGTAATCTTGCTCCCCCAGAAGGCATACAGGTCCTTGCCACGGTTATTCTCGAACCGGGTACCCATCTCCAGGCGATAGGGTTGCATCAGGTCCAGCGGTTTCAGGACCCCATACAGGCCGGAGAGCATGCGCAGATGCTGTTGGGCAAACTCGAAGTCCTCCTCGCTGAAGCTCTCTGCGTCCAGGCCGGTATAAACATCACCCTTGAAGGCCAGTACCGCCTGGCGGGCATTCTCGGGGGTGAACGGCGTGTGCCAGTTCTGGAAGCGCTCCGCGTTCAGCTGGCCCAGCTTGTCGCTGATGCTCATCAGGTTGCTTATCTGATGCGGCTCCAGTTCCTTCAGTTGGTCAACCAGCTCACAGGCGTCGTCGAGAAATTCCGGCTGGGTATAGGTGCCAGTTGCCAGCGGGCTTTCGTAGTCCAGCGTTTTTGCAGGGGAAATAACCATCAACATGTCAGGCAATCCTCATTGCAGGAATGTGAGTAATTCATCCCTGGTAAACGGCCAGTCCAGTTCCGCACCGGTGTCGTTGCGTCGCAGCACTGGAATCCGGGTGCCGTACCGCTCCACCAGCTTTTCGGACTGGGCAATATCCACCACGTCTACCGGTATGGGTTCCGGCATGGGCGTACTGACAAGCAGGGCTTCAGCCAGCTCGCACAAATGGCACTGGGATGTCGTGTAGAAAAGCAGTTCCATTATTTCGGCTGTGCGTCCAGTTTCTGGCCGTTGACGCCTTGGCTGTCCTTGCCCATGAGATACAGGTAAATCGGCATCAGGTCTTCCGGTGCCGGATTTTGCTGTGGGTTCTCCGCCGGGTAGGCGTGGGCTCTCATATTGGTACGGGTCGCGCCCGGGTTCAGACTGTTCACCCGGACATTGTGGCGTTCGTCATCCAGTTCTTCGGACAGAAGTTGACTGAGGCCTTCAACCGCAAACTTGGAGACTGCGTAAGCGCCCCAGTAGGCTTTGGCTTTGCGACCGACACCGGAAGACGTGAAAATCACCGAAGCATCGTCGGATTTGCGCAGCAGGGGGATCATGGCCCGGCTGAGCAAAAACGGGGCTGTTGCATTGACGTGCATGACCTTGTTCCAGGTCTCCGGGTCATACAGTTCAACCGGGCTGCGATCGCCCAGGATGGCCGCGTTGTGCAGTAAACCGTCCAGTTGGCCGAAGTTGTCTTCCAGCGTCATGGCCAGTTCCTCATAGTCCTTCACCGCAGCGCCCTCAAAGTTCATGGGCACGATGGCGGGCTTGGGGTGCCCGGCGGCCTCGATTTCGTCGTAAACCGTTTCCAGCTTTCCTACAGTTCGGCCAACAAGTACGACGGTCGCACCATGGGCTGCAAAGGCCTTTGCAGCAGCCCGGCCAATGCCGCTGCCGGCACCCGTCACCATAACGATTCGGTCTTTCAGAAGATCGGCGGGTGCTTGGTAATCATGCATAACCTGTCTCCGTGTCAGGCTGTTACCGGTTAAACACCGGATCCTAAAATTGATCGACTATTGTAACAGCTTTGCCAGGTCCGTGACGGTGTCGGCAATAAGATCTGCTTGCCACAGGTCAATGGTTTCCGGCTCTTCGATATAACCGTAGCGGACCGCGATAGTCTTCATTCCGGCATTGCGACCTGCTTCGATGTCCCGTTCGTGATCGCCTACATAAATCCCTGAACCAGGCTCGGTTCCCATTTGCTGGCAGGCGAGAAACAGGGCCTCCGGATGAGGTTTGCGCTGGGCAACATGATCGGGGCACACCAGGGCAGCGCATCGGTTTGCAAGATTCAGAGCTTCGATTAGCGGAACCGCAAAACGGGCAGGCTTGTTGGTGACAATGCCCCAGGGGATCCCCTGTTCCTCAAGAGCCTGGAGTAATTCATCCATGCCTTCGAACAGGCGGGTTTCTACTGCCACTCCGGCCTCATAGAGGTCGAGGAAAGCTGTGTGTTTTTCCAGGTACTCCGGGTGATCCGGTTCCAGGCCGAAGCCGACCCGGATCATGGCCCGAGCGCCGTTTGAGACGGAGCGTCGAATATGCTCCGGGGGCAGGGCGGGCATGCCGTGTTGTTCCCGCAACTGATTGAGGCAGCGGATGAAATCCGGTGCCGTGTCAATCAGAGTACCATCCAGGTCGAACAGGACTGCCGAGGCTTGATGCGTGTTTTCAGGCTTCACGGATATCCCTGGCGTGCATCAGGTAGTTAACGTCCACGTCCCTACCGAGTTTGTAGATCTTGGTAATCGGGTTATAGGTCATACCCGTCAGTTCCCGGACATCCAGGCCTGCGTTGCGCAGATGATCGGACATTTCAGAGGGCCGGATAAACTTCTTCCATTCGTGAGTGCCCTTTGGCAGCAAACGAAGCACGTATTCGGCGCCGACAATGGCAAACAGGAACGACTTGGGGTTCCGGTTGATGGTTGAGACAAACAGGTGTCCGCCGGGTTTGAGCATGGCGGCACACGCCTTGATGACCGATGCCGGATCCGGGACATGCTCCAGCATTTCCAGACAGGTCACGACATCGTACTGGCCAGCATGTTCGCTGTCCTGCGCCAGTTCTTCGACGGTGATTTGCTGGTAATCCACGTTCACACCGCTCTCCATGCCATGGAGTCGAGCGACCGCAAGGGGCGCCTCGCCCATATCGATACCGGTAACATGGGCGCCGCGCTGGGCCATGCCCTCAGACAAAAGGCCGCCACCGCAGCCGACATCCAGGGCGCGCTTGCCAGCCAGGGATACGCGCTCATCAATGTAATTCAGGCGTAGCGGATTGATGTCGTGTAGCGGTTTGAATTCGCTCGTGGGGTCCCACCAGCGACTGGCCAGGGCCTCGAACTTGGCGATTTCGTTCCGGTCTACATTCTGGTTTGTCATGGTTGGTTCTGCCTGATGGATCAATAAGAAATCGGTTAGTTTGCCTTTGTACGGATACGCCCGGCCCAATCTTCAACCCGGAGCATGAGATCGGCGACGTCAATGCGGGTTAGCCGGCCGTCTTGTAATTGTGGTACGCCGTTAATCCAGCTGTGGCTTACTGATCGACCATGGTTGCTGTAGACGAGGTGCGAAGCCGGATCGTAAACCGGCTGCAAAAACGGGTCACTCAGGTCAATGGCAATGATGTCTGCCAGCTTGCCCTCAACCAGTGATCCGAGTTCGTGATCCCGCCCCAGGGCCCGGGCTCCGTTGATGGTTGCCATTTCCAGAGCCTTGTGGGCAGACAACGCCGAGGCATCACCGGCTACTACTTTGGCCACCATGGCAGCGGTGCGAAGTTCTCCGAACAGATCCAGGTCGTTGTTGCTGGCGGCGCCGTCAGTGCCAATCGCAACATTAATCCCGTTGTCTAGAAGATCCTGCACCGGGCAAAGGCCGCTGGCCAATTTCAGGTTCGATTCCGGACAGTGAATGACATGGGCTCCCGATTGTTTCAGCAGGCTCACATCGCTTTCATCGATCTGCGTCATGTGCACGCACTGGGTCCCCGGGCGAAGTACGCCGAGGTCTGCCAGTCTGGCCGTCGGGCGCTGGCCACCTTTTTCAATGGCCTCGGTTACTTCAAAGGCAGTTTCGTGCAGATGTACCTGGATGACGGCACCGGTTTTTTCCGATAGCCGTACCGCTTCAGCCATCGGGCCGTCGGAAACCGTGTAGGGGGCATGGGGGCCAATGGCCGGCATGATGTAGCCGTCGGTCTTCCAGGTGTCTATAAAGTCGGCACCTTTGCTCAGATACTCGTCCGGACCGGCACCCCAGGGTGTCGGGAAATCCAGCAGCGGAAAACAGATCTGGGCGCGCATGCCCGCATCATGGGCGACCTGTGCAGCGATCTCGGGAAAGAAATACATGTCCGAGAACGTGGTGGTTCCGGTGCGCAGCATTTCTGCCATGGCCAGTTGCGTGCCATCGGCAATGAACTGTTCGCTGATAAAGCGACCTTCGGCCGGCCAGATGTGATCATTCAACCAGGTCATGAGCGGCAGATCATCCGCCATCCCCCGAAACAGTGTCATGGCTGCGTGGCCGTGCATATTGATCAAGCCGGGCATGACAACATGGTGGGGAAGATCGACGGTTTCACGGGTTCGGAAGGTCTGGTCCGCCTGCTCCTGAGGGATAACGGCGACCAGGCGGCTCCCCTGAATTATGACTGCGTGATTCTCAAGCACTGTGCCCGCTGGCTCAATTGGAATCAGCCAGCGCGCGTTGATACGGATATCGGCTGCGGTGATGGTATCTGCCGTCATTCATTCCTGCCTTACAGCGCTTGGTGCGACCCTGCCGCACCTTGAAAATGTAGCCCGGAAGTATAACCGTTATACTGGCAGTTTTCAGCGCTGAAAAACCGGAGCAGTTTTCTATGGCAACCACCCCGAAACCCTCTTCTGAACGCGGCATTGGTACCGTTGCAATACGGTGGCATGGCAGCAGTCTCGAATTGCTGGACCAACGTCTGCTGCCCGGGGAGGAACACTGGATCACCCTGGAGGGCGCTGCGGGTGTGGCACAAAGCATCCGGGACATGGTGGTTCGTGGCGCTCCGGCGATCGGCATCAGCGCAGCCTACGGGGTGGCCCTGGCAGCCAGGCATGCCGGCGGTGGCGACTGGAAAGCTGAAATCAAACAATCCATTCGTGAGCTGGCGGCATCACGGCCCACGGCGGTGAACCTGTTCTGGGCGTTGCAACGGATGGAACGGGTCTTCCACGCCTGTCACTCTCTCGACGAAGCGGAGAAACGTTTGGCCAATGAGGCCGAGGCAATCCATGAAGAAGATCTGGCTGCCAATTTTGCCATGGCGGACCATGCCCTGGAATTCATCGGTGCAGAGAAACCGCTTTCGGTGTTGACCCACTGCAACACCGGTGCACTTGCCACCGGTGGCTACGGCACGGCTCTGGGCGTTGTTCGACGGCTGCACGAGGAAAAACTGTTGAAAGACGTCTATGCCGATGAAACCCGACCCTGGCTTCAGGGTGGCCGGCTAACGGCCTGGGAACTCTCTCGGGACGGCATTCCTGTCACTTTGAACGCTGATGGCGCTGCGGCAGCAATATTGGCTCGTAACGATGTCCGTTGGGTCATTGTCGGCGCCGACCGCATCACTGCCAATGGCGATGTGGTTAACAAGATTGGCACCTACAGTCTTGCGGTGCTGGCCAGGCATCATAAAGTGGGCTTCATGGTGGTGGCACCGTCGAGCACCGTGGATATGGCTCTGGAGTCAGGCGCGGATGTTCCCATAGAAGAACGGGACGGGATTGAGGTGCGGGAAATCCGGGGTATTCCTCTGGCGCCGGAAGGCGTCAATGTGTTCAACCCGGTTTTTGATGTGACACCGGCCAACCTTATCGACGCCATCGTTACTGAAAAGGGCGTCGTGCATAACCCGAATATTACCGGTATGAGAGCACTATTTGGTTGAAGACGGGCCGCCCGCCTGCCGCTTCTTTCGGACGGGGGATTTCTCGGGTCTGGATGGCCCTTCGGGGTGTTTGTCCTCGTAGGCAGCCTGAAGTTCGGCCACCTCCCGTTCCTGTTCTTCGATAAAGTGCAGGGACATCTCAAAGCTCTGGCGGGTGAACTCCAGCACTTTCTGGAAGCCCTCATCCGAGAGCGTCCGTGCGTCGTCATGCCGGCGGAAGATGTTGATGAATTCGCGTTCCCGCTCGAACTGCAGGGGGAGTTTCGCCACACCCCAGTCATTCAGAATCTGCCAGACTTCCGGGTTGTAGTTGCGCGTGGTGCGCATGATAAAAGGGATTGGATCATTCCGGGCAATGAGAGCCGCTAGACGCAGAATCAGCTCGAAGGAGAGAGTGGAGGTGCCATTCTCAATGGCCTCGAGAACCGACTTGTCCCGCAGGTTCAGGGCCTCGCTCATTTCCGACAAGGTTAGACCGGCCACTTCCCGGATGTCCTTCAGGGACTGACCCGCCGTGAGCATCGCCCGCAACTGATCCTGGGAATTCATCAGGGCCCGACCAACCCGAAGTGACGTATCTGTGGCCTTCACCCCGAACCGGAGCGCTGACCCGGTGAGGCTGGCCAGGCGGTCGATAAGACCTTCCGGCGTCCGTTCCTGGGTTACCGGTTTTTCCAGCCCTTCCACCTGCTCCAGCGAGCGCATGGCATGCAGCGCATCCAGAAGCATGTCCTGGAGCATTCGCGCTTTCTGGCGGCTATCCTGCCCGCTGGTGTCCTTTTCAGTCATGGGCCTGGAGGCATCCGCTTACCGGGTTACCGCGGAGGCCGGAGCCTGTGCGGCGAACTGTTGCGGGTCCAGGATGGACGCCATGCGGTTATCCAGGTCCAGCATGTCAGCCATGATATGGCCACCTTCACGAATCACGAAATCCAGTTCTTCGTCGGTGGAATCCAGGTCAGCTGCCTGTTGGTCCTGCCAGTCTTCGAGGGCTTCAAGGGAATCGAATGGTGGCTGCCCTTTCAGTTCCCGCCTGGCATTCGCAATTGTCAGACGCGTGCGCTCAATTTGTTCGTGTTCGGCACGACGCTCTTCCAGATTAAGGCTGACGCTGTCCGTGGCGCGCTGCTTGGTGAGGAAGTCGATTTCCTGCTGCAACAGACTGAATTCAGGGTTGGTTGAGAATCGCTCTTCGTGTCGCTTGCGAAGCTCATCAATAATACCGCTGAAATCAAAGTAACGCGTGTGCGGCACGGCTTCGATCTGGTCCCAGGGCAGGGCATGGTCGAGGGCGTCCTCACCGATGCGGGTCTTGTCGATGCGGGATGGAATCTCGATATCCGGAATCACCCCTTTGTGCTGGGTGGAGCCGCCTGATACCCGATAGAACTTCGACTGGGTGATCTTGAGTTGGCCATGGTTCAGCGGACGCACCGCCTGAACGGTACCTTTGCCGAAGGTCTGGGAACCAACGACCAACCCCCTGCCATAGTCCTGGATGGCGCCGGCGAAAATTTCGGACGCTGACGCGCTCATACGGTTGGTGAGTACCACCAGCGGGCCATCATAGGCGACCGAAGGGTCCTCATCGTTCAATACCTGCACATCGTTATTGGCATTGCGGATCTGAACAGTGGGGCCTTTATCGATAAACAGCCCTACCAGATCGTTGGCCTCGTGCAGGGCGCCACCACCATTGTTGCGCAAATCCATGACCAGTCCATCAACGCCCTCGGCTTCGAGTTCCGCGATGAGGTTACGAACGTCCCGGGTTGTGCTCTTGTAGTTCGGGTCTCCGGCCTGCATGGCCTGGAAATCGGCATAGAACGTGGGGATGGTGATTACGCCAATCGTGTATTCCTTGCCGCCGCGCTCAATCCGGATGGTGTCCTTGCTGGCGCTCTGTTCTTCCAGTTTCACCTCATCCCGCTTGATGGCAATAGTTTCGGTGATGGTCTCGTCAGACGCGTTAGCCGGAATGACTTCCAGGGTGACAGTCGAGTTCCTCGGCCCGCGAATCAGATCCACAACTTCGTCCAGCCGCCAACCGATCACGTTCACCGGTTTTTCACCTTCCTGTGCCACCGAGACTATGCGGTCTGCGGGCTCAAGCTGACCTTGCTTGGACGCCGGTCCGCCGGGCACCAGTCTCACCACCTTGGTGTATTCGTTATCTGACTGAAGGACCGCTCCAATGCCTTCCAGGGAAAGGCTCATGTTGATGTTGAAGTTCTCGGAGGTGCGCGGTGAAAAGTAGGATGTGTGCGGATCCCACATTCCGGTAAACGCATTCATGTAGGCCTGGAAAGCATCTTCGCTTCTGGCCTGGTACGCGCGCTTGAGCTGACCTTCGTAGCGCCGGCGCAGAGTTTCAACGATGGCCTCATCGTCGGCACCGTTCAGTCGCTGTGCCAATACTGCGTTTTTGATGCGTTTTACCCACAGTTCGTCCAGCGCCGTGGCATCCGCCTCCCAGTCCGCTTCTGAGCGGTCCACCAGAATGCTCTCGTTGGCCGAGAAGTCCAGCGAGTCTATGCCGTTGTCGATGATTGCCAGTGCAAACTGCAGACGCTCGATAATCCGTTGCTGAACAAGGTTGTAGATATCAAAGCCCGGCTGGAGCTGGCCGGTTTTCAGGGCAGAGCCCAACTGGGTCCGGATTTTGTCGAATTTCGCAATGTCGTCTTGTGACAGGTAGATTCGCTGGCCGTCCAGATAGTCCAGGTAGGCATCAAACACGTCGCCAGACAATTCGTCGCTGATTCCAAGGTCGCGGAAATGCGTAAATTGCAGCTGACGGGCAATCAGAATGTTAGCGCGCGCCTGATCGATCGTCGGCGCAACCGGCTCGTAGACAGCTGGGGTTTCAACCTTGGCATGCAGTCCCAGTGGCGTCGACAGTAGCAAGGCTACAGCCATTGCCTTGCACACCCCGGATCGACCAGTTCCGGCCAGGGTGCGACGAGCCATAATTCTTTCCGCGATGGTCATAAATGCGTACCTGACGGTGTGGGGAGCCCCTCGGCTTTCGGAGGGAGTGTCTACCCGTGACTTATAAATTTATTGTAGGCAAGCACTACACCCGATGCCATAGGCAGGGCGTATCGGTTCGTGACAATCTGTCCATGAAGGCGCCAGGTTGGTAACCGGATGATGGTCGATTGCGTAGGTCTTTGATTGGTAGGGGTGCCGGGCGGAAGCGCATCCCGCCCGGCAATGAGTCAGCAGGGTTTGATCAGGCGAACGTTGTGTTGGTTTCCGCCTTTTCCTGCAGCAGTCTGGGCGGGACAAAGCGCTCACCATAGGTTTTGGCGAGCTCCGATGCCCGTTCCGTGAACGCCCTCACTCCGTATTGATTGATGAACTGGATGGCGCCACCGGTCCAGGGCGCATAGCCAATGCCGAAGATGCTGCCGATGTTGGCGTCTTCCACCGTGCGCAATACTCCTTCCTCGAGGCAGCGCACTGTTTCAATGGCCTGAATGAACAGTATCCGGTCCTTCAGCTCCTGCAGTTCGACTGCCCGAGCCTTGCCGCTATCCACGAACAGGTTTTCCAGTTCCGGCCAAAGGTGTTTTTTGCCACTGGCGGGGTAGTCGTAGAACCCGGCGCCCGAGGCTTTGCCTTTGCGCCCGTGCTCGTTGACCATGGCATCAATCACCGCCTCAGCCGGGTGGGGGTTCCAGGTGCCGCCTGCCGCCTCGGTGTCTTTCTTGCTCTGGTCCCGGATGTGCTGCATAAGGGTCATGCTGACTTCGTCCGAGATCGCCAGAGGTCCCACCGGCATGCCGGCCAGTAGTCCTGCATTCTCAATGCTGGATGGGTGGATGCCTTCGCCCAGCATGCAGATGCCTTCATTGACAAAGGTGCCAAAAACCCGGGAAGTGAAGAATCCCCGGCTGTCATTCACCACCACCGGGATCTTGCCGATCTGCTGAACGTAGTCGAACGAGCGTGCCAGCGTTTCATCAGAGGTTTTCTCGCCGACGATGATTTCCACCAGTTGCATCTTGTCTACCGGTGAGAAGAAATGCAGGCCAATAAAATTCTCGGCGTTCGCGGAGGCCTCGGCGAGTTGGGTGATGGGGATAGTGGACGTGTTGGAGGCGAAGATTCCGTTGTTTACCAGCTTCGGTTCAGCTTCCTGGGTTACCCTGGCTTTCAGTTCGCTGTCTTCAAAGACGGCTTCGATTACCAGATCGCAACCTTCCAGTTCATCCGCAGAATCCGTGGCTTTGATGCGCCCGAGGATCTCTGCCTTCTGCGTTTCGCTCATCCGGCCACGGCTGACTTTCTTGGCCAGCAATTTCTCGGAGTAGCTCTTGCCTTTTTCGGCGTTCTCCACGGAGACATCTTTCAACACCACGTCGATTCCCCGCGTGGCTGTGGAATAGGCAATACCTGCGCCCATCATGCCGGCGCCAAGCACGCCAACCTTGCGGAAGGTTTCTTTCTCGACGCCATCGGGCCGGCTGCCGCCCGCCTTGATGGCGTTCAGCTGGAACCAGAAGGTGCCGGTCATGTTCTTGGCGACCTGGCCGATCACCAGCTCGGCAAAATACCGGGTCTCGATCAGGCTACCGTTGTCGAAATCCACCTGGGCTCCCTCGACGGCCGCGGAGAGAATGCGTTCCGGCGCCGGATAGCAGCCTTTGGTTTTCTGCTTCAGCATGGCCGGTGCGATGGCCAGTTTCTGGGCCATGGCGGGATGGTGAGGCGCCCCGCCAGGAAACTTGAAGCCTTTCTGGTCCCACGGCTGATGACACTTGGGATTGGCATCGATGAATGCCCGGGCCTTGGTGATCATGTCGTCGGCAGAATCGGCCAGTTCGTCGACAATGCCAGCCTTAAGTGCGGCTTCGGGGTTCACCTTTTTGCCTTCCATCAGAAACGGGAAGGCTGCCTCAAGACCAATCATCCGGGGCAGTCGCTGGGTTCCGCCACCGCCGGGAAGCAGGCCCAGCGTCACCTCCGGCAAGCCCAGTTGAATGCTGACGTCGTCAATCGCCACGCGATGGTGGCAGGCCAGGGCGATCTCCAGACCACCGCCCAGGGCAGAGCCGTTGATAGCGGCCACCACGGGTTTGCCGGTGGTTTCGAGGAAGCGCATGTGGGCTTTCAGGTCGTTGACCATGTCCTCAAAGGTTTTGGCGTCGGCCTGTGTGACCTTGTGCAGCTCTGTCAGATCGCCGCCGGCGAAGAAGGTTTTTTTGGCTGAGGTAATGATCACGCCGCGGATGTTGTCCAGGTCATCTTTCACTTTCGCTGCCGTCTCCGAGAGGGCGTCCCGGAAAGTGGCATTCATGGTGTTGGCGGACTGGCCCGGCATGTCGATGGTGAGGGTCAGGATCTGATCTGAACCCAGTTCATAACGGATGGCACTCATAATCGGTTCTCCTTGAAAAGTGGACGGGTTCAGACGCGCTCAATGATGGTGGCAATGCCCATGCCGCCCCCAACGCAGAGGGTGGCGAGGCCGTAGCGCAGTTCACGCCGCTCCAGCTCATCCAGCAGGGTGCCAAGAATCATGGCGCCGGTGGCACCCAGCGGGTGGCCCATGGCGATGGCGCCGCCGTTCACGTTCACTTTTTCGTCGGGAACCGAGAGGTCCCGCTGGAAGCGCATCACCACGGACGCGAAGGCCTCGTTCACTTCAAACAGGTCAATCTGGTCGGCGGTCATGCCCGCTTTTTCCAGCGCTTTGCGCGCCGCCGGCGCCGGACCGGTGAGCATGATGGTTGGATCGGTGCTGGTGACGGCTGTGGCAATGATGCGGGCGCGAGGTGTCAGGCCCATGGCCTTGCCCTTGGCTTCGCTGCCGATCAGCATGGCGGTGGCGCCGTCGACAATGCCGGAGGAGTTACCGGCGTGATGAACGTGGTTGATCTTCTCAACGTAGTGGTACTTCTCCCGGGCGACACCGTCGAAGCCCATTTCGCCCATCATCTGAAAGGAGGGTTTGAGGCCACCCAGGCTCTCCAGCGTCGTGTTGCCGCGCACATGCTCGTCACGGTCGAGGATCACGACACCGTTCTGATCCGTGACGGGAACAATGGATTTTGCAAAGTAGCCGTTCTGCCATGCATTGGCGGCCTTCTGCTGGGATTTCACCGCAAAGCCATCGACGTCTTCACGGCTGAAGCCCTCGAGTGTGGCAATAAGGTCCGCGCCGATACCCTGGGGCATGAAACCGGTATGCAGGTTGGTTTCCGGGTCCGTGGCCCAGGCTCCCCCGTCAGAGCCCATGGGTACCCGCGACATGGCCTCCACGCCACCAGCAACCACCATGTCCTCCCAACCGGAGCGTACTTTCATGGCGGCCAGGTTAACGGCTTCAAGCCCGGACGCGCAGAAACGATTTAGCGTAACGCCGGCCACTTTTTCATCCCAGTCGGCCGCCAGAGCGGCTGTCTTGGCGATGTCCGCACCCTGGTCGCCAACGGCGGTCACGCAGCCCATTACGATGTCATCCACCTGGGCGGTGTCCAGGCTGTTCCTCTCCTGCAGCGCGTGGAGCACTGTGGTCAACAGCGTGATGGGTTTGACGCTGTGAAGTGATCCGTCTTTTTTTCCACGCCCTCTGGGGGTGCGGACTGCATCGAAGATATACGCCTCGGTGGTCATTGCTTGTCCTCTGGTCATATTGTTTTCGGAATTGATTTACCGATGACACAACCATAGCCCGTTGCGACCAGGGGGCGTAATGACGCGGGCTGCCAATCGCATTGGCGAAATTGCTCAGGAACCATGACAAGGCGGGAGGTGGCTTCTATGGTGTTAGAAACCGCAGACGAATTCAGGAGGCGAAAGCCATGTCGCTGCGAGATGCGATCGACAACTTTTACGAACGACTGGTGGTGGATGCCATTGAGGCAACGCGGGAGGAGTCCGACACGGCGGATTATCTTACCGATGTGATGTGCGTGGCCTTGAACCGCCTTCCAACGCGGTATTATCGGCATTCAATCGATATGATGTTCTACCTGGCCGACGAAGAACTCAAGGGGATGAAACAGAAATCCCTGGCCGCCGTTAAGGAGGCCAGGGACTTTGTCAGAGAGCACCAGCGGGAATAAACCGCCGGGTGCTTCAGGCCTGGTTCAGGTTGGCAAGGGCCTTGTTCAGGCGCTCGGCCAGCTCTGTGTTTGCGTCTTTGCCGATTCCGGCCAGGCACCAGCTCGCGAGCAGCTTTTCCACGTCCTGCATTTGATCATTGCCGTTGTCGGCGGATCCCATGCCATCAGCCAGGCGCCGTACCTGTATTTCCATGCGGCGCTGCTGGTCGGTTTCGGGTGAGGGGACGCCGCACAGAATTTCCGCCCGTATCACCAGCTCGGCCGGATCACTGGCGTCTGAGGCATCCGCCAGCGCGGTCCAGTGTTGGGGCACGGAATCATTGGCGGTTTCGCCCGTTGTGGCAGCCATTACAAGAGACTGCCACGATGCCATTTTTGCCCGAAGCTTCAGCTCGGAAAGCGCCTTGTTCAGCCGCTGCTTTTCCTGCTGAACCTGCTCTCTGACGCCCTTGGACAGGTTTGACTCGTTGATTCCACGAAGCGTCGCCAGGGCCGCCGTTACTGACTCCTCATGACTGTCTGAGGATGTCTCGGCAACCTGCTCCAGAGCCGCCTGCGCTGACTCGTCGGCGGCCCGCGATGCCTGCTGCTGTTCTGTGCGCTCGGCATCGCGGCGGGCAAAGATCTGATCGCAGGCCTTGCGGAAAGCCTGCCATAGTTTGCGGTCTTCCCGGTGACGGGTAATGCCGATCGCCTGCCAGTCCCCCTGCAGGGCCTTGGCCTGATTCATGGCCTCCTGGAGCGGTTCGTGGTCAACCAGTGCCTCGGCCTTTTCGACAATCGCCTGTTTCAGTACTTCGTTTTTCCGGCGCTCCTCATCGAGTGGCGCCTCAAGCTTCTTGAGCAGTTCATCGAAGCGTTTCTGGACGGCACGATTGTCCCGGAATTCCACGGGCCACGCTTCCTTCCACTCCTGGCGCGCTGTCTGGTGGATTCGCTCTGCGGCTTTCCAGTCGATCGATGACCAGTCGGCATTGTTGAGGAAACTCTCAAGTTGCTCGCAAATGGCGGATCGCTTCTCCAGATTGGCCTGTTTCAGGCCGGACTTCGCAGAAAAGTAGGCTTTGCACGGCTCATAGGCCTTGTCGGAGGCAGCTTTGAACCGGGACCAGAGGTTGCGGTCCGAAGAGCCGCCCAGATCGCGCCACTCATTCTGCAGTTCCTTGATTCGCTCCGCCTTGGCTTCTGGATCCATGGGTTGTTCTGCCAGGTATTCCATTTGCTCGCATAGGGCAATCTGCTTTGGCTGGGTGGCAAAGCCCTGCCAGTCCGAGAGTTCTCTTAATTGTCCGTTAAGGAGTTGCACCCGGGCCTGATAGGGTTTGGCGTGGCGCTGGTCCAAATCACGTAAATGTTGCTGGGCGGTTTTGAACAGCTGCTTCGATTCTTTGAGTTGCTTGGCCTCAAGTGCCGCTTCGAGCTTTTCGAGATCGGTTTCAAGGCGCTTCGCCAGGGCCCGCTGCTGCTCCTGGTCAACACGGGGCTGGGGCTTTGACCTGGGCTTACCGGCCAGCTTGCGCAAGGGCTCAAGCAGTGTGGGAATGGGGTACCCTTCCGGCCAGTTGATTTCCGCGATCAGAGTTTTTGCCTGCGCGCGCTGTTCTTCAGTAGCGTCGTCTTCCCCCTCTACCAAAGTACCGAGTTGGACAATGGCGTCCCGGTCCTGAGTGATCCGACGGATCGAACCGAGGTAATTGCGCAGCGCCAGCATCGCTGTTTCGTAGGACTTCTGTTCCTGCTTGTCCACGGCAGTATCCCGGGTCGCTTCCAGCCAGCGGTTTTCCTGGGTTTTCTGCAATGCATCCAGAGAGGCGAGTGAGGGCAGGGTCTCTGGCGGTTGGGCCTTGAGCTCATCCAGTGTGCGGGTAAGCAGGTCGAGCGTTTCCTGGCGCTGTAGCTGCTGCTCTCGCTGGCGCTTTTCCTCCTCCGCTGCAGATTGCAGGGTCGCAATGCGTTCTTTGCACTGGTGCACCGCTTCCAGGAATGCTTGCGCCTGTTCCGGGGTTGCGTGTTCTTCCACCTCTGTCCATTGTTTCAGCAGGGCATCAAGCCGGGCCTCGTAAAGTTTGGTGTCGTCGCTTTTTGCCTGGTCCCGCGCGTGACGTATCAAGGTGGCAATGGTCTGGCTGATGCTGTCCAGTCGGGCCTGTTCTTCACGGCGTTGCTGAAGGGCCGATTTAACGGTTTGGTAGACCCCTTTGTCCCGGCCTTTGGCCTGTTTCTGTACTGCCTGGAGACTGGCTTCGTCGGTCAGTCTGCCGGCTGCGGTCTGTCGGATATCCGCTGTGACACCTTCCATCGCGAGTTTGGCCAGGAGACTTTGCGACGGAGAGCCCTCAAGGGCTGTAAGCTGTTCTTCTCTCTGGCTGGCCCGGGTATCCTCCTGTTCGACAGGCTCGGGCTGTACAGCTTTTCGTTGCTTAGGCGCTGCCTCGGGTGTCTTGCGGGATCTGAACAGTTTCTGGATGAACGCAGCCATAAAAGTATCCTTGGGTGTTGAAACCAGTTCACGGTGTCGGGCAAAGTTGGACCGCCACCGGCCATCGGCCTCCGGTTCGGAAGGCCGGGTAGTTTGACTGGTCAGCCTGGGATGCTGATCAGTCGGAAAATTTCGCGGCTAGTCTAGCGTTTTGTGTGCGTATGCGGAAAGGGTCTGTATGGCAAAACAGGAAAATCAGGACGATCAGGAATATAAGGCCCGGGCAACAGCGCTAAGATTGCTTGCCAGAAGGGAGCATAGCCGCTTTGAGCTGAGCCTGAAACTGCGTCAGAGAAAGGTGTCGGGCGACATTATTGACGCTGTTCTGGATGACTATGAGAAAGAAGGCTGGCTCGATGATGACCGGTTTGCCGACGTTTATGCCCGCCAGAGAATGGATCTTGGTTATGGACCGCTCAGGATTCTGGGGGAACTTCAGCAACGAGGGGTGCATCGGACCCCAGAATGCGTTGATGAGATGACTGAGGAAGATTGGTGTGAACGGGCTGTTGCCATCCGGGACAAACGGTTTGGGCTGGCGGATCTCAGTGAAGACTGGGATGAAAAGGTGCGTCAGGCGCGTTTTCTGAATCGTAGAGGTTATTCCGCTAGCCAGGTTGAAAGGGCACTGGAAGCCCGTGCCGACTAGACCACTTCGGGGAGACGCTTCAAAGGGTCGGGGGGATCATGCCCAGCTCTGCCGGCAAGCCAGCCCGGAGTTTTTCGTCCGGCTGCAGTCTGTCTGAAAGAACTCCGGCTTTCTGGCTTTCCTCCATCTGTACGATTTGCGCTTCCTGGTCTGGCGCAGGCGTCGCGGGTTCGTTGAGTCGGGCCAGGACATCGTAATAACGCCGGATATTCTGAACGTAGATGACTGGCTCGTGGCCGCGGGCATAGCCAAAGCGGGTCTTGGTATACCACTCCTTCTCAGCCAGCAGCGGCAGGAATTCCTTCACATCCATCCACCGGTCCGGGTCTTTTCCTGCACCTTCCGTCAGGCGACGGGCGTCCTCAAGGTGGCCAAATCCCACGTTGTAAGAGGCGAGGGCGAACCAGGTACGGTCTGGTTCGGGGATACGTTCGGGAATCTTCTCATGCACGATCCGGAAATACTTGGCACCGCCCTGGATGCTTTCCTCTGCATCCAACCGGTTGTTGATCCCGATGTGGCTGGCTGTGTTCCGCGTCAGCATCATCAGACCGCGGACGCCGGTGGGGGATACCGCGTTGGGACGCCAGTGGGATTCCTGGTAACCGATGGCCGCAAGAAGCCTCCAGTCCAAATCGAATTCCCTGGCATAGTCCCGAAACAGAGATTCGTACTTGGGCAAGCGGTTTTCGACGTGGTGCATGAAAGTGCGGGCGCCGACATAATTGAGTCGGTCCAGGTGCCCATAGAAGCGTTCGGCAATCTGGGCCAGGGTGCCGTCGGCCTCCAGGGTTTCGATGAATTGCCGGGCGGCTTTTGCCAGGGAGTCATCTTGCGCCGACGGGAAAAACCAGGCCAGTTCGCCAGGTTCGCCAACCGCAAATGCCTCCTTGACCATTGGATAAAACACGTGGTTCAGATCAAGTTCGTTGGAGGAAACCATCGCATATGGAAATTCGCCGCTCTCGACCCGGGACAGAACCCCAGCAGCGTCCAGCCCGGGGTGCACTTGCCACTGAAGCTCCGAGATTTCTTCCCGGGCCTGATTCAGGCGATGTTCATGATTGCTGTCAGCCACCACGTGGAGGGGTTTTCCGGCCAGGTCTGCCAGTGATTCAGGGCGTTCCATTTCCCGGTTATAAACCAGTATCGATTGTGCGTTGATGCCGGTAGCCACGGTATGGTGCTGGCCGACCGCTTCCGGCTGGCTGGAGAGTCCCAGCATGCCCAGGTGGGCGTAGTTCTTCTCCAGCACTGACAAAATTTCGGTATTGTCCTCGGCGACCCGGATCCGGAGTTTCACGCCCAGCTCGTTGGCGAACAGTTTGGCCAGTTCATAGTCGTAACCGGTTGGGCCGTCCTCACTTTCCACATAGATAGAAGGTGCTGTACGGGTAATGACATGCAGCACACCCTCCTCCCGAATTTCCTGGAGAGTGCTGGGCTGTGAACATCCGGTCAATGTCAGGGCCGCGCCAAGGAGGCAAGCTATCTTGGCGGATGCGCCTGTAAATGCAGCAAAAATTCTGGGCAAGTCCCGAGTCTCCGTCACGGCTGGATCATCTGGTTGCTTTACCGATGGCGGCTTGGCAACCCTCGCTATCCTGAGTGTGGAAATCCGTTCCACACTGCCAATGATCCTTGGTGGTGGATGTCCGGTCAATAAATCTGGTTAATTAATATGCAAAACAATGTCAATTGTGCGGTCGGGGATTAACGCTTCAAGCGCTGTATCCCGAACCCGCTTTCGAGTATCATGGCGGCCTTTCAAATTGCACCCAGACTTCCCCGTTTCGCGCGATACAGGTTGATATCATGCTTGAACTTCGCGGCGCACCCGCGCTCTCGCCATTCCGTTCCCGCAAACTGCATTCCCGGATTCAGGATATCGTGCCTGAAGTCGAACACGTTTATGCAGAGTTCATGCACTTTGTCGATCTGGAGGCGGACCTCTCCGACGCAGAGCAGGCTATTCTGGACCGGCTACTGACCTATGGCCCGAGTGTGCCGGTGGAAGAGCCGGACGGGGTGCTCTTTCTGGTGGTTCCGCGCCCGGGAACCCTGTCACCCTGGTCAAGCAAGGCAACGGACATTGCCCGAAATTGCGGCCTTCGCCAGATACACCGAATCGAGCGGGGCACGGCTTATTACATTCGTTCCGGTCGGAAGCTGGGGCTTGAACAGCGTGAGAAGATCGCAGCACTGCTGCATGACCGCATGACCCAGAAGGTCTTCCATGAAATGGGCGGTGCGGAGTTGTTGTTCAGTCATGAAGAACCGCGCCTTCTTGGCCGTGTTCCTGTTTTGGCGGGTGGCCGCGATGCGCTGGTTGAAGCGAACTCACGCCTGGGATTGGCGCTCGCCGAAGATGAAATCGACTACCTGGTGAAGTCTTTCACGGATCTTGAAAGGGATCCGACCGATGTTGAGCTCATGATGTTTGCACAGGCGAACTCCGAGCACTGTCGACACAAGATATTCAATGCGTCCTGGGATATTGACGGCGAAGGCCAGGAAAAATCTTTGTTCGCCATGATCCGCAATACCTTCGAAATGAACAGCGAGGGCGTTCTCTCGGCGTACAAGGATAACGCCTCTGTTATTCGGGGCAGCCGGGGTGGCCGCTTCTTCCCGGATCCGGAGACCGGGGTCTACGGGTACAACGAGGAAGATATTCATATCCTCATGAAGGTAGAAACCCACAACCACCCCACGGCGATTGCCCCGGCGGCCGGTGCGGCAACGGGTTCCGGCGGCGAAATTCGCGACGAGGGCGCAACCGGGCGGGGCTCCAAGCCCAAGGCCGGTCTGACCGGCTTCACAGTTTCCAACCTGAACCTGCCGGACGACCCCCAGCCATGGGAAATCAATTATGGCAAACCGGAGCGGATTGCTTCAGCTCTGGATATCATGATCGAAGGCCCGATTGGCGGCGCGGCGTTCAACAACGAGTTCGGTCGTCCCAATCTGGCCGGTTATTTCCGCACCTTTGAAGAGAAAGTGCCGGGTGCCGCTGGCGAGGAAGTCCGCGGTTACCACAAGCCGATCATGATTGCCGGCGGTCTCGGCAATATTCGTGAAGAGCACGTGGAGAAGGGCAATATCCCGGTGGGTGCCAAGCTCATCGTGCTGGGTGGCCCCTCGATGCTGATTGGCCTCGGTGGCGGGGCGGCCTCGTCCATGGATTCCGGATCCAGTAACGAAAACCTGGACTTCGCGTCGGTTCAGCGGGATAACCCGGAGATGGAGCGTCGCTGCCAGGAAGTCATCGACCGTTGCTGGCAGATGGGGGACCAAAACCCGATCGCGTTTATTCACGATGTTGGTGCCGGCGGTCTTTCCAATGCCATGCCGGAACTGGTGAAAGATGGCGGCCGCGGCGGCAAATTCGAGCTTCGCGACATTCCCAGTGACGAGCCGGGCATGTCACCGCTGGAGATCTGGTGTAACGAATCCCAGGAACGGTATGTGATGGCCGTGGCTCCGGAAAATCTGGAGCGGTTTGACGCCCTTTGCCGTCGGGAACGTTGCCCCTATGCCGTGATTGGTGAAGCGACAGAGGCCCACCACCTGGAGTTGGGCGATTCCTACTTCGACGACAAGCCGGTGGACCTTCCGATGGAAGTGCTGTTTGGCAAGCCGCCCCGTATGCACCGAAGCGTCAGTCGAGCTTCCTTTACCAAGCCAATCTTCGACTCCACCAAAATCGACCTGGACGACGCCATTCGCCGTGTTCTGCGTCTACCATCGGTTGGTTCCAAGAGCTTTTTGATCACCATCGGTGACCGGACCATTACCGGCCTGGTAGCACGGGACCAGATGGTTGGGCCCTGGCAGGTCCCGGTTGCCGATGTCGCCGTTACCGCTACGTCCTTCGATGTCCGGACGGGAGAGGCTATGGCCATGGGCGAGCGAACGCCGGTTGCAACGATTGATGCCCCGGCGTCCGGCCGCATGGCTGTTGGTGAAGTCATTACCAATATGGCCGCCGCGCCGATCGGTAAATTGTCGGATATACGGTTGTCGGCGAACTGGATGGCAGCTGCCGGACACCCGGGCGAAGATGAAAATCTCTATGAGACGGTTCGCGCGGTAGGCATGGAGCTTTGCCCGGAACTTGGAATCACGATTCCGGTGGGCAAGGACTCCATGTCCATGAAGACCATGTGGGAAGAAGACAACGGCGAGCAGAAGAGCGTAACCGCACCGCTTTCACTGATCGTTAGTGGCTTTGCCCCGGTAACCGATGTTGCCAGAACGCTGACACCCCAATTGGTTAAAGATGCTGGTGAGACGGATTTGATCCTGGTGGATCTTGCCGCGGGCCAGAACCGCCTGGGTGGTTCGGCTCTGGCTCAGGTTTACCGTCAGGTCGGCGCCGTGGCACCGGACCTGGATGATCCAGAGGACATCAAGGCTTTCTTTGCGGTGATCCAGGGTCTTAACTCTGACGATAAGCTGTTGGCTTATCATGACCGTTCCGATGGTGGCCTGTTCGTCACATTGGCCGAAATGTGCTTTGCCGGCCACTGTGGCGTTGATATCAAGCTGGACGGCTTGGCTGAGGATCGCAGTCAGTTTGCCAGGGAACTGTTTAACGAAGAGCTGGGTGCGGTCATCCAGGTGCGCAGGGAAGACACGGGCTTTGTTCTGCAGCAGTTCTCTGCCGCGGGTCTGGGTGATTACATCAGCGTGATTGGCAGCCCGAACGACACCGACAGTCTTCGCCTCACTTTCGAGGGTGGCATCGTTGTGGATGAGCCTCGTGTAGAGCTTCAGCGTCTTTGGGCAGAAACCAGTTACCGAGTTCAGTCTCTGCGGGATAACGCCGATTGTGCCCGTGAAGAATTCGATAATCTGTTGGATGTGGAAGATCCGGGCCTTCATGCCGAGCTTACCTACGACATCAACGAAGATGTGGCGGCCCCCTATATCAACAAAGGCATCCGACCGAAGGTTGCGGTTCTGCGAGAGCAGGGCGTGAATGGCCAGGTCGAAATGGCGGCTGCCTTTGATCGCGCCGGTTTCGATTCTGTCGACGTGCATATGAGCGATTTGCTCTCCGGTCGGGTTACGCTGGATGGTTTCAATAGCCTGGTTGCCTGTGGCGGCTTCTCATACGGCGACGTTTTGGGCGCTGGTGAAGGTTGGGCCAAATCGATTCTCTTCAGTGATCGCGTCAGGGACCAGTTCGCGGCATTCTTCAATCGCCAGGACACTTTGGCGCTGGGCGTGTGCAATGGCTGTCAGATGCTGTCTAATCTGCACGAACTGATTCCCGGCAGCGAGGGCTGGCCTCGTTTTGTCCGCAACCAATCGGAACAGTTTGAAGCAAGGCTGGTCATGGCTGAGGTGATGCCGTCGCCTTCTGCGTTCATGGATGGCATGGCCGGGTCCCGTATGCCGATTGCGGTAGCTCATGGCGAAGGCAGGGTTGAATTTGCCAGCGGCACTTCCGCAGAGGCGCTCTCCGAGAACGAGCTCGTGGCTCTGCGCTACGTGGATAACCGGGGGCAGGCAACGGTTCGTTACCCCTATAACCCGAACGGATCGGAAGCCGGAATTACCGGTGTTACCACTCGCGATGGCAGGGTTACCATCATGATGCCGCATCCCGAGCGGGTGTTCCGAGCTGTTCAGCATTCCTGGCGGCCGTCAGAATGGCAGGAGGACGGTTCCTGGATTCGCATGTTCCGAAATGCGAGACGCTGGTTCGGTTAATCCTCAGCGTCAGGAAGAGCCGGTTTTGGATGCGTTCAACATGAGCGTTCACTCCAAAGCCGGCTTTTTTATTGGCTGCCCCGTTTCCGGGCGTTTTTCAAGGGAAAAAATTGGCGAAATTGGCAAAAATCCCCTTGACTCAGTATTTTTATGCACATTGCTGGTGCCTTCTTGTTTGTTCTGTGCACAAAGACCGGGAAATCGGTTCAACTTTTGCGCAAAATTCATAACCTATTGAAAAGTAAAGATTAAATGAATCGGGTGATTTTGTCGCCAATTTAACGAAAGTGCAGTGATTACGGGGTTTGGGGCCGTGTTCCCAAAAACTTTCCCCAGAGTTATCCACAGAATCTGTGGGTAAGTGTCTAAGCTATTAATCTGTACAAAAAATATCCGATCCGGAGGAGGGTTTGCTATGTACAAGCTGTGTTATTTCGTTCCGGAAACCCACGTAGAGCAAACCAAGCAGGCCTTGTTTGATGCCGGAGCTGGCCGTATCGGCGATTACGATTGCTGTGCCTGGCAATGTCTAGGACAGGGCCAGTTTCGTCCGCTTGAGGGAAGCGACCCGTTTCTTGGCAAAGCCGGTGCGATTGAAGCGGTAGACGAGTACAAGGTTGAGCTGGTCTGTGCCGATGAGCTGATTCGGGAGGCCCTCGCAGCGCTCAAACGGGCTCATCCCTACGAGGAGCCCGCTTACGAGGTTTATCGGATGGCGGAGTTATAGTTTGCGGCGTTATTTGCGGTCTTTTGCCATGGGGTGGCGTATGTCGCTCACATGGACGTCGAAAGATTCGCGCCTGTAGTCGGCCAGGAACAGCTCGAGGGTTCGCTTCACGGTTGGAAATGAGATCTCCTCCCAGGGAATCTCGTCGAGGCCGAAAAGCCTGGATTCCAGGGACTCTTCACCGGCGCCGAATTGCCCGTTCTTCAGGGTGGCTCGGTAGAACATATGAACCTGATTGATGTGTGGCACATCGATAATCGAATAGAGCCCCTCAATGTTTACTTCAGCGAGAGCCTCCTCCATGGTTTCACGCTCGGCGGCTTCAATGGTGGTTTCTGCGTTCTCCATGAATCCAGCGGGCAGCGTCCAGTAGCCATAGCGCGGTTCGATCGCTCTTCGGCACAGCAGTATCTGCCCCTCCCATACGGGAACGGTTCCGGCGACAATGCGCGGGTTCTGGTAATGTATGGTATCGCAGCTTACACAGACATAGCGGTGCCGGTTATCGCCATCGGGGATGCGTTGTTCAACCGGCTGGCCGCATGTGCTGCAGTACTTCATGATTTTCCCCGTATACTGAATTGGTTTGGTAGTCAGTTTAACGATCCCGGCTGCCTCTGTCTCATCCAACCTCCGGATGTAACGTGGAGACGAACATTGCGTGATTTACTTGCCGAGCGACTCGCCGGCTATGCGCCGCGGCAGCTGGCGCTGGATTATCCCGAGGCCGGGATTCTGGTTCCGATAACCGATGATCACCGAAACCCTGAAATGATCTTTACGCTCAGGTCTGAAAATCTGTCCACCCATCGCGGACAGGTAGCTTACCCTGGCGGTAAGCGGGATCCCGGGGACCCATCTCTTGCAGCAACTGCGTTGCGTGAAACCCACGAGGAAATTGGGCTGCCGCCGGAGCAGGTCCAGATTATTGCGCCGCTCAGCCAGGTGATGTCCCGCTATGGAATTCTGGTTACTCCGTACGTCGGTGTCATTCCCGGGGATCATCCTCTGGAGCCGAATCCTCACGAGATCGAAAGTGTATTTCGAGTGCCTCTCTCCTTTTTTCTGGAGGACCGGCGAGAGCGCACGGATGCTCTGAACTTTCTCAACCATACCTTTTACGTTCCGTGCTATCGGTGGGAGCGTTATGAAATCTGGGGGCTGTCGGCCGTGGTTCTGGTTGATTTCCTGAACGCTGTGTACGATGCCGGAATTGACTTGCTTGAACCGCCTGAAGGAGGCTGACATGTTTTACCAGTTGAATGACCGAACGCCGGAATTGTCGGGTGAGGGGCACTTCGTGGCTGACAATGCGTCGGTGATAGGCAATGTGAGGCTCATGGATAGTGCCAGCGTCTGGTTTAACGCCGTTATCCGCGGGGACAATGAGTTGATTACCATTGGGCCGGAAACGAATATCCAGGATGGCTCAGTTCTGCACACCGACCCGGGTATGCCGCTTACGCTTGGAAGGGGCGTAACGGTCGGCCACAAGGTCATGCTTCACGGCTGTGAGATCGGAGACTATTCGTTGATTGGCATCAACGCGGTTGTACTTAATGGAGCGAAGATCGGCAAGCATTGCCTGATTGGTGCCAACGCCCTCATTCCAGAGGGAATGGAGGTACCGGATGGCTCCATGGTTGTTGGCTCTCCCGGCAAGATCAAGCGGGAGCTGAACGACAACCAGAAAAAGATGCTGGAAATGAGCGCGCAACACTACGTGCAGAACGCGGCCCGCTATGTCGATGAACTCAAGCCCTGCGAGCCGAAGAAATGAGTGTCGCTGATAAAGTGCGTTCACCCTGCGTGAGCATCTGTGCACTGGATGAGAATGATGTCTGTGTCGGGTGTCATCGGAGCGGGGACGAAATCACCCGCTGGACCCGAATGGATAACGAAGAACGTCGCGAGGTGCTACGAAAGGTGTCGGAGCGAGAAAAGAGATCCCTGATTCACGGCTAATAGAGGTGCTGGCAGATCATGACTGACTCAGTTCGAATTGGTACACCACTTAAAGGTAATGCTTTCAGGGTTCTGTTTTGTGGATCCGGTGAGCTCGGAAAAGAAGTTGTTCTCGAGTTGCAGCGCTATGGCGTTGAAGTGATCGCGGTCGACCGTTATGCCGATGCGCCTGCCATGCAGGTGGCCCATCGAAGTCACGTCATCGATATGTTGGATGGCGCCAGCCTGCGGCGCGTCATCGAGCAGGAAAAGCCAAATCTGATTGTTCCTGAGATTGAAGCCATAGCAACGCCGGAACTGGTTAAGTTGGAAGAGGAGGGGTACCACGTTATCCCAACCGCCAGAGCGGTGAACCTCACAATGAATCGTGAGGGAATTCGTCGCCTTGCGGCCGAAGAGCTCGGATTGCCAACCTCACCATACCGCTTTGCAGGTTCCCGGGAGGAGTATCTTGCTGCCGTTCAGGAAATCGGCCTGCCACTGGTCGTTAAGCCGGTGATGAGCTCCTCGGGAAAAGGGCAAAGCACGGTCAAGACCGAAGGTGAAATTGAGGCCGCGTGGGAATATGCGCAGTCTGGCGGGCGAGCCGGCAAAGGAAGAGTGATCGTTGAGGGTTTCGTGGACTTCGATTATGAGATAACTCTTCTGACTGTAAGGCACCGGGATGGAGTTTCGTTTTGTGAGCCCATAGGGCATCGTCAGGAAGACGGAGACTACCGTGAGTCGTGGCAACCTCAGCCGATGGCGCCGCTGGCCTATGAGCGCTCGGCTGAAGTTGCCCGTGCTGTGGTGGAAAATCTCGGCGGATATGGCATCTATGGCGTCGAGCTATTCGTTAAAGAGGATAACGTCTGGTTCTCTGAGGTATCGCCACGCCCTCATGATACCGGGTTGGTAACCCTTGTTTCCCAGGACCTTTCCGAGTTTGCACTCCATGCACGGGCTATTTTGGGGCTGCCTATCCCCTCTATCCGTCAGACCGGCCCGTCAGCTTCGGCGGTGATTCTCCCCGAGGGGGATTCAGCAGAAGTCTCTTATACAGGGTTGGAGTCCGCGCTATCGGAGCCGGATACCCAGTTGCGCCTGTTCGGAAAGCCAGAGCTAAAAGGGCGTCGTCGAATGGGGGTTGCGCTTGCGAAGGGTGCCTCAATAGAAGAGGCGCGGAAAAAGGCGCGCGATGCTGCGCAATCGGTTATCGTTGAATTATGAATCTTTCTTGGAATTGGGTGTCAAAAATTGGCTTGGTGAGGTTTTTCGAAAAAAATTCGAAGCAAGCGTTGACACCTCCTGAGAGGTCTGTAGAATGCGCATCTCTTTCGAGGGGCAAGCCACTTAGGCGGCTCCGGATTCGAAAGGCAACTGTTTGAAAGTATTGAAGAAAACGAGTTTTAAAATTCTTCAAATAAACGGTTGACAAGGCAGCGGAACGATGTAGAATGCGCGGCCTTGATTGAGCAACAGCTCAAACGCTCTTTAAAAAGTTAACCAAGTAATTCGTGTGGGCGCTGGCCGAGGTATTTCGGATATGAAATATCAGGACAGTGACTCGTCGAAATTGAGTTTTGTCTTGAGCAAGAATTGCGATCTTCGGATTGCTATATGATTTAAACTGAAGAGTTTGATCATGGCTCAGATTGAACGCTGGCGGCAGGCTTAACACATGCAAGTCGAGCGGTAACAGGGAGTGCTTGCACTCCGCTGACGAGCGGCGGACGGGTGAGTAATGCATAGGAAACTGCCCAGTAGTGGGGGATAGCCCGGGGAAACCCGGATTAATACCGCGTACGCCCTTCGGGGGAAAGCAGGGGATCTTCGGAC